>JAAUYJ010020178.1_pt1 | contig 30894 bp, 22 predicted proteins | sample 7278031 | NCBI WGS metagenome assembly JAAUYJ01 (sample SAMN14350222, study PRJNA611818) | marine sediment metagenome | isolation source: surface marine sediment (1.8m) | place: French Polynesia: Moorea | collected 2018-08 | reverse complement strand
TCGCTACCCCGAAGATCAGCGCGCGCTTGCCATTCATAAAGCCCATATCAGTTACTCCCAGAATAAAAAGTGCTGTAAACTTGTGCGGTCTAATGTTAGGCGGATTCTACAGCGAAAAGCAACACTAATATTATGCGACGCTGGTTATATGTTTTTTTCCTAAGTTTATCCTGCAGTTGTCTGCTACTGCTGCAGACGACGACGGTTCTTGCCGTGCCTGCGATGGGCATGGGCTATGAACCCAAATACCCGGCTGATTTCAAACATTTTGATTATGTATCACCGAATTCAACAAAGGGCGGTGAGATCACCCTGTCCGGCCTGGGCACATTTGACAGCCTTAATCCGTACCTGCTCAAAGGCTTGGCGGCTGGGGGTTTGGGGGTTCTGGTTTTCGAAAGCCTGGTAGAAAAAAGCCTGGACGAACCGTTCAGCGTATATGGCTTGATAGCAGAGGATTTTTATTTGGCTGCTGATGGCCTCTCGGTTACCTTTCATATCAATCCAGCTGCACGCTTCTCCAATGGCCGGCAGGTCACGGCGGACGACGTGAAATTCTCCTTTGACACGCTCATGAGCAAGGCCGCTCATCCGCAATTCAGGGTCTATTACGGAGATATTGAATCTGCTGAAGTCATCGATGAATTGACCGTGCGTTTTCATTTTAAAAACAGGAACCGCGAGTTGCATATGATCGCGGGTGACATACCAATTTTTGCCAGGGAGTGGATCGGCACGCAGCCATTCGACAAGGTCGATGATGCCAGGCCCATCAGTTCCGGCCCCTATATCGTCGACGACTATGAACGCGGTCGATTTATCCGCTACCGAAGAAACCCTGATTACTGGGCAAAGGATCTACCGGTGCGCGCTGGAATGTATAACTTCGATACGATCACCTTCAAATACTACAAGGACTCGACCATCGCACACGAGGCCTTCAAAGCGGGCGAATTTGACTTCTTCTATGAAAATCACTCCAGGCGCTGGGCGCGGTCACATGTTGGCCCCAAATACGACTCCGGAGAGATACAGAAGACCGAACTCCAGCACAGCAACAATGCCGGTATGCAGGGCTTCGCTATCAACATTCGCCGTGACAAATTCAAGGACGTACGCGTGCGCAGGGCGCTGACGCTCGCATTTGATTTTGAGTGGGCCAACAGCCAGCTCTTTTACATGCAATACGAACGCTGTTACAGTTATTTCAGTAACAGTGAGCTGGCATCGACCGGCCTACCGGAGGGCGAAGAGCTCAGAATTCTTGATGAATACCGTGATCAGTTGCCGGCTTCCGTGTTTTACAGGGAGTGGAGCCCGCCTGCGACGAATGCCGGGAATTCCTTAAGAGACAATCTGATACAGGCGCGCGATTTGCTCGCTGAGGCAGGTTGGAAGATCCAGGATGGTGTCTTGAAGAACGCGCAGGGAGAGGTGTTTATCATCGATGTGTTGCTGGTACAAAAAGGCTTCGGTCGAATTTTTGCGCCTTTCGCGCACAATCTAAAAAAGCTGGGTATCGATATGAAGTATCGTACCGTTGACGAGTCTTTGTATAAACGCAGGCTGGACTCGTTTGATTTTGACATGGTCGTAACCCGCTTTCCACAATCGGTATCACCTGGGAACGAGCTGATGAATATGTTTCATTCGCAGTCCACCGAACTCGAAGGTTCTCGCAATGTTGTGGGTATTGCTGATCCAGTTGTGGACGCCTTGATCGAAAAGATAATCGACGCAGAGGACCGCGAACAGCTCATCATAGCGGCCCATGCGCTCGACAGGGTAATGCTGCATAATGAGTATCTCGTTCCGAATTGGTTTATCGATACGCACAGGATCGCGTATCGCGATAAATTTCAGATACCGAAAACACTACCGCTGTACTACGAACCCGTGTCGTGGATGTTGAAGACATGGTCAACTAGAGAGTGAATCTGGCTCATGCTGGCTTATATCTCAAAACGCCTGTTGTTGATGATACCGACCTTGTTCGGTGTGATGCTGATCACTTTTCTGGTAACGCAATTTGTACCCGGGGGGCCCGTCGAACAACTCGTCAGCCAGCTTGAAGGGCGAACCGAGCAGGGTGAAGCCGCCACCGGTGCCAGAGGACTTTATCGCGGGGCGCATGGACTGGACCCGGAGCATATGGAAGAAATCAGGGTGCTCTACGGTTTTGACAAGCCTGTACATGAGCGCTTTTATTCCATGATGAAAAACTATCTGAGTTTTAATCTCGGTGATAGCTATTTTTACAATCGTTCAGTCATGGACCTGATAATCGAGAAGTTACCGGTGTCGATCAGTCTTGGCATGTGGACGTTTTTTATCACCTATCTGACGTGTATACCCCTGGGCATAGCCAAGGCGGTTCGAGACGGCAGTATGTTTGATGTCGCCACGAGTACTTTGGTCCTGATTGGCTATGCGATTCCGGGTTTCGTACTTGGCATCGCAATGCTGGTCTTGTTCGGTGGTGGCAGTTTCTTTGATATATTCCCGCTACGTGGTCTGGTGTCAGACGATTGGCATACGCTTCCCTGGTACGGTAAGGTTCTCGATTACTTATGGCATATGGTATTACCTATAACTGCCTCGGTTGTCGGCAGTTTTGCGATTATGACCATGCTGACCAAGAACAGCTTCATCGAGGAAATTCGTAAACAATATGTACTCACCGCCAGAGCCAAGGGTGTTAAAGAGAAAAATATTCTTTATCGTCATATTTTCCGGAATGCCATCATCCCCCTGGTGACTGGGTTCCCTGCAGCGTTCATCGGCGCGTTTTTTACCGGTAGTTTGCTGATCGAGACGATTTTTTCACTCGACGGACTTGGTCTGCTGTCGTACGAGTCCGTGTTAAAGCGTGATTATCCGGTTGTCCTGGGCACGCTTTATTTATTCACCCTGCTCGGGCTGTTTGCAAAGCTGATGGCTGACATCAGTTATGTGTTTATCGATCCACGCATTCATTTTGAATCCGTAGATTAGCCTGCCTTTCTCACCAGGCGGCGTAGAAAACTGCTAAGGCATCGGTTATTTTGAGAAATGAAAGATAACGGTAACACGTCAAGTAATGTGCACCTGTCGCCAGGAATGCGGTCCTGGTTGCGTTTCAAGGCAAACCGGCGTGGTTTCGTCAGTCTGTGGTTGTTTGGAATTCTGTTCGTGTTAAGTCTGGGCGCCGAATTGATGTTCAACGAGAAACCGCTGGTTGTTAGTTATCAGGGGGAACTGTTTTTTCCGTTTCTGATGGCTTACCCAGAGACTGCCTTCGGTGGCGATTTCGAGACTGAAGCGGATTACGCGGATCCGTATGTTCGCAGATTGATTACGGCGGGCGATAACTGGGTCATCAATCCTCTCATTCCATTCAGCAATAACACGATTAATTTTACCTCTACGTTACCTAATCCGGCGCCACCTTCTTCGCAAAACCTGTTGGGAACGGATGATCGGGGCAGGGACGTCCTGGCCAGGTTGGTATACGGCTTCAGGCTGTCGGTGTTGTTCGCATTTGTTCTGACTGCGATTGGCATCGTTATCGGTATTTCCGCAGGGGCAGTGCAGGGCTATTTTTCGGGGCGACTCGACCTGATTATGCAACGAGTGATCGAAGTCTGGTCCTCGATGCCGGAGCTGTATCTGCTGATCATCTTTGCATCGATCTTTGATCCCAGCGTCTTGCTATTGATCGTCCTGTTGTCGCTGTTTGGTTGGATGGGCTTATCCGACTATGTACGCGCCGAATTCCTCCGCGGCCGTAACATGGACTACGTGCGTGCAGCACGTGCAATGGGGTTGTCGGATGCTGCCATCATGCGGCGCCACCTGTTGCCGAACAGTATGACACCCGTGATCACCTTTCTTCCTTTTCGGATCAGTGCTGCAATTTTGGCATTGACCAGCCTGGATTTCCTGGGTCTGGGCGTACCACCAACAACACCGAGTCTTGGTGAGCTGCTGTCACAAGGGAAGGAAAACATAGAAGCCTGGTGGCTGTCACTGAGCACCTTTCTAGTTCTGGTCGGTACCTTAATGCTGCTGATTTTTATCGGTGAAGCATTGCGTGAAGCCATGGATACGAGGAAGCGTTAGCATGTCGCCCAGGCTCATCGAAATCGACAACCTCAAGATCACCTTCAAAACACAGGGTGGCAATATCGAAGCGGTGCGTGGTGTCAGCTTCGGCATCAATAAGTCAGAGAATGTGGCTATCGTAGGTGAATCGGGCTCTGGCAAGTCGGTGACGGCATTGTCAATTTTGAAGCTTCATGACGAAAGACAGGTCGATTATCCTGATGGCAGGATTATCTATAACAATCAAAACCTGATGCTTGCCAGCGAGTCCGCGATGAGGCAGATACGCGGCAAGGATATCTCGATGATCTTTCAGGAACCGATGACATCATTGAATCCAGTCTACCCGGTCGGTACGCAGATTCAGGAAACCCTGAAATTACACAAGAGCATGAGTCCGGCACGTTCTAGAAAGATCGCTATCGATCTGCTCGACCGGGTGGGGATCCGTGATCCGCATCAAAAAGTCGATGCCTTCCCTCATATGCTGTCGGGGGGGCAGCGCCAACGCGTAATGATCGCGATGGCGCTTGCCTGTGATCCCGTTTTGCTGATTGCCGATGAGCCCACTACCGCACTCGATGTTACCGTCCAGCAGCAGATTCTGGATTTGTTGAAAGACCTGCAAAAAGAGACCGGTATGTCTGTGCTGCTGATCACACATGATCTTCATCTCGTGCGGCGTTTCGCCGATCGGGTTTGTGTGATGTTTCAAGGAGCCATTGTCGAGGAGGCATCCTCAAAAGCGCTCTTTGAAGCACCCCAGCACCGCTATACGAAATACCTGCTCGATAGCGAACCCGAAACGCGTATTGCCGAGATCAGGCCAACGAACCAGATCATACTGAAGGGAGACGCTATACGCGTGTCCTTTCCCGTTCGACAAGGCTTTTTCAAGCGTAAGGTTGACGAATTCACCGCAGTCGATAACGTCGACATTGTACTCAATCGCGGTGAAACGCTCGGAATCGTTGGCGAGTCGGGTTCAGGCAAAACCACGCTAGGAATGGCTTTACTGCGGATGGTCGGCGCTGACGGCAAGATTCAATTTCGTGATCACACGATATCGGATTATCGTGAAAAACAACTGCGCCCGTTACGGCGTTATTTTCAGATTGTGTTTCAAGACCCATTTTCTGCGCTGTCGCCCAGAATGACGGTGGAACAGATCGTCGCCGAGGGGCTGAAACTGCATCGTCCAGAGTTGAAGCGAAAGCAACGCTGTGAACGTATTATCAACATTCTGAACGAAGTCGGCCTGGATAAATCAGCCTTGTGGCGGTACCCGCACGAGTTCTCTGGGGGTCAACGTCAGCGCATTGCCGTGGCGCGCACCCTGGTCCTGGAGCCGGATGTAATCTTGCTGGACGAACCGACCAGTGCGTTGGATGTTTCGGTGCAGAAACAGGTTTTGAGTCTGCTGTCTGAACTGCAGGTCAAACACCAGCTGAGCTACCTCTTTATCAGTCATGACTTGCGTGTAGTGCGTGCGATGTCGCACCGGGTGATTGTCATGCGCAATGGCCAGGTCGTGGAAGCCGGACCGGTCGCGGAGGTTTTCGATAACCCACAACAAGAGTACACCCGCGAGCTGGCGCAAGCTGCCCTGTATTAGAATTTCTCACCTGGCGGTGGATAGTGCTGAACAGCCATTATCCTTTAAAATTCAGCATGCTACTGAATCTGCTTCTGGGGGCCTGCTGAGTAAGTAAGCGAAAAATAAAGAAATAATTGCCTCGTGCTGTTCCCTCATTGAGCGCAAGCTGTGCTGTTGAACACGGTTCCGAGCCGAGTCCGTGCCTTCGCAAGAAGTTGTAAAAAAAATGACGAAACTTTCCCAACTAATACTTGACCAATTTAGTAGGTATTTGTAGACTAATACCATACTAATTTACTCGGGAATTATGAGGTAGATCATGAGACTGTCAACTAAAGGGCGTTATAGTGTTACCGCAATGCTGGACCTTGCAATACATGATAAGGCAGGTCCTGTAACTTTGGCCGATATTTCACAATGTCAGGGAATATCGCTGTCATATCTGGAGCAACTGTTTGCCAAGCTTCGAAAAGGGGGCCTGGTGAAGGGTGTGCGTGGTCCGGGCGGAGGCTATAGGTTGGCTCGCCCCGCGAGTGAGATCAGCATTGGCGAGATCATCAGTGCGGTTGATGAAAGTGTCGACGTGACTCGTTGTGGCGGTAAAGCCGATTGTGATAACGGTCATGCCTGTTTGACCCACGAACTCTGGTCCGAGCTGAGCAACCGGCTCTATGATTTTCTGGACAATATTACGCTTTCGCAATTTGTCGATCGCCCTGGCATACCCGAGTTATCGTTACAGCGTGACAAAATGAACGGGCGCTTTATCCTGGCCAGACGTCAGGCGGAAGCGATGTCTCAAGGCATATTGTAGAGGTAGTCGTCATGGCTTACAGTGAGAAAGTGCTCGATCATTACGAAAATCCACGCAACGTCGGCTCGTTCGATAAAGACGAAGTCAATGTAGGGACGGGCATGGTCGGCGCGCCTGCGTGTGGAGACGTCATGAGGTTGCAAATCAAGGTCGATGATAACGGGATCATCGAAGATGCAGTATTTAAAACGTATGGTTGTGGAAGTGCGATCGCCTCCAGTTCGTTATTGACGGAATGGGTCAAGGGTAAATCACTCGACGAAGCCAGATCCATCAAGAATACGGATATTGCCGAGGAGCTGGCGTTGCCGCCGGTTAAGATCCATTGCTCGGTTCTTGCCGAAGACGCGATACATGCCGCGATCGAAGATTACAAAACCAAGCATAATTGAACCACTACTGTTTCTGGCCCGAGTTATTCACGAGTCAGTGAACAAACGCGGGTCAGACACGAATGGCACTTACTTAAACCGGTACGGGTTGTTTCTGGAGGAAATGTCGGCGGCAGGGATGGCGCCGTCGAGCCTACAGGGACGTATTCACGGCGTTTTCCGGAAGAAATAACCCGTATCGGCAGGTCGATTGCTCGACGACAGCTGTTAAGTAAGTGCCATTCGGGTCAGACACCAAAAGCCCGCCCTGCGGGCTTTTTTGTGCGCTCTGTCTGTAAGAAGCTATAATACGACGCCTTATCCATATTATCCGAGGAAGATCCGTGCTTGAGGTTTATCGACAACATGTAGATGAAAGGGCTGCACAGGGTTTACCGCCGCTGCCATTAGACGCAAAGCAGGTTGCTGATCTGGTCGAGTTGCTCAAGAATCCACCAGCCGGAGAAGAACAAACGTTACTGGATCTACTGGTGCATCGCGTTCCACCGGGTGTCGACCAGGCCGCCTATGTCAAAGCGGCATTTCTGGCCGATATTGCCAGGGCTAGAACGGATTGTCGGCTGATCGATCGCGTACGCGCTACTGAACTCCTCGGTACGATGCTCGGTGGCTATAACATTCAAACGCTGATCGAGCTGCTCGATGATGATGTTACGGCGGACGCTGCAGCGATGGCGTTATCGCATACGCGATTGATATACGACGCTTTCCATGACGTCTCGGAAAAAGCTGAAAAAAGCGAGTACGCAATGCGTGTGCTGCGTTCCTGGGCCGACGCCGAATGGTTTACAGCGTTGCCTGAGCTCAGCGATGAGATCACTGTTACCGTCTTCAAGGTAGCGGGTGAGACCAATACCGATGACCTGTCACCCGCGACGGAAGCCTGGAGCAGACCCGACATCCCGCTACACGCCAAGTCCATGCTGGCGAACAAAATGGATCAACCGCTTGAGACGCTGGATAAACTGAAACAGAAAGGCCATCCGATCGCCTATGTCGGGGATGTGGTTGGAACTGGCTCATCGCGAAAATCTGCGATCAACTCGGTATTGTGGCACATGGGCACGGATATTCCCTACGTACCGAATAAGCGCGAAGGCGGTGTTGTCCTTGGTGGTAAAATCGCGCCGATATTTTTTAATACAGCAGAGGATTCCGGCGCTTTACCTATCGAGTGTGATGTCAGCGCGATGGAGATGGGTGATGTCGTCCGTATCCGTCCTTACGATGGCGTAATTCTCACTGAAGACGGTAGCAACTTGTGTCATTTCGATATGCGACCGACAACGCTGCCTGACGAAGTCCGTGCCAAAGGACGTATCCCATTGATCATTGGGCGTGGACTCACCGATAAGGCACGCGAGTTTCTCGGTGAGCCAGCGTCAGAGGTCTTCCGCCGACCCGTTGATGTCGAAGATACCGGCAAGGGTTATACGCTGGCGCAAAAGATGGTTGGTCGAGCTTGCGGGGTCGAGGGTGTCAGACCCGGCGCCTATTGTGAACCCAAAATGACAACGGTCGGTTCCCAGGACACGACCGGTGCGATGACGCGTGACGAACTGAAAGAACTGGCCTGCCTTGGCTTTACTGCTGATCTGGTGATGCAGAGCTTCTGTCATACGGCCGCTTATCCGAAACCCGTCGACGTTAAATTACAACACGAACTACCCGACTTCATGCAAACGCGTGGCGGTGTTGCGCTGCGTCCCGGTGACGGCATCATCCACTCGTGGTTGAACCGGATGATCCTACCCGATACCGTCGGCACTGGTGGTGATTCGCATACACGTTTCCCACTCGGTATTAGTTTTCCTGCGGGCTCTGGCCTGGTCGCATTTGCTGCTGCTCTGGGTGTGATGCCTCTGGATATGCCGGAATCTGTACTGGTTCGTTTCAAAGGTGACTTGCAGCCCGGGGTGACACTGCGTGATTTGGTCAATGCCATCCCGTATGTGGCTATTCAACGCGGATTGCTAACCGTCGAGAAGAAGGGCAAAAAGAATGTGTTCAATGGTCGTGTACTGGAAATCGAGGGTTTACCGGATCTGAAAGCCGAACAGGCGTTTGAGCTTTCGGACGCGTCAGCTGAACGCTCAGCCAACGGCTGTACGATACGCTTGAACAAGGAGCCGGTTATCGAATACCTGCGCTCGAATACCACGCTGCTCAAATGGATGATCGCTAACGGCTACGAAGACAAACGCACCATACAGCGCCGCATCACCGCGATGGAAGGGTGGCTGCAGAATCCACAACTGCTCGAGCCCGATGTTGATGCTGAATATGCCGAAATCATCGAAATCGACCTTAACGAAATAAAAGAGCCACTACTGGCATGCCCGAACGACCCTGACGATATCAAACCACTATCAGAAGTCGCGGGTGACAAGGTGGATGAGGTGTTTATCGGTTCCTGTATGACCAATATTGGCCATTATCGTGCTGCCAGCCAGGTGCTCGATGGTGTCACCAGCCTACCGACGCGCTTGTGGATCGTACCACCAACGAAGATGGATGCTCATCAATTGATGGAAGAGGGGCATTACAGTGTGTTTGGCAAGGCAGGTGCGCGTACCGAAGTTCCCGGCTGTTCCTTGTGTATGGGAAACCAGGCGCGGGTTGCTGATAATGCGACGGTGTTGTCCACCTCGACCCGAAATTTCCCCAACCGTTTGGGCAACGGTGCCAATGTCTATTTGGCTTCTGCCGAACTGAGTGCCGTGACAGCAACCCTGGGTTACATACCGACCGTGGACGAATACATGCAGCATATGCAATCGTTCGAAGCGGCATCTGCCGACATCTATCGTTACCTGAACTTCGACCAGATACCGGATTACACGGAAATAGCGGACACAGTGACCGTCGAACTGGCGAGATAGCGAGCTTGGTCTTGAAAGCCCTGGTGTTTATCGCTGTTGGCGGCGCAATCGGGGCCGTACTCCGCTATGGTGCGTCAATAGGTGTTTATTCGCTACTCTGCAGGGGCTTTCCTTATGGCACCTTGTTCGTCAATGTTGCGGGTTCATTGTTGATCGGCGTGCTCAGTGTCGTCATGCTTGAGCGCTTTGATATCGCTCCCGAATGGCGTGCCGCGGTACTGGTCGGGGTGCTCGGATCGTTTACAACCTTTTCAACTTTTTCTATTGAAACGCTCATACTACTGGAGCAGGGCGATATCGTGCGCGCTGTAGCAAATATCGTCCTCAGTGTTCTCATCTGTCTACTCGCGGTCTGGTTCGGCGTGTCGCTGGGGCGTCAAATATGAGAGTGATCGTTGCACGTGTCTATGTGACCGAAGGTAAGCGATTGCACGAGAAGATTTTTAAACGCTTACATGATGAGCACAAGGTCATGGGCGTCACGGTCTATCGGGGTGTGACGGGATTTGGTAAATCCGGTAAAACACATTCGTCAAACCTGCTCGATGCATCGTTTGATTTACCGATGGTGGTGGAGTTTTTTGATACCGAAGAAAATGTAACCAGTGCGTTGTCTTCTATCAGTGATCTGGTATCGCCGGGTCATGTGTTAACATTCACCGCTGATTTTTCTTGAGAAGACAAGCAAGATGCTCGATCCCAAACTGATTCGTGCTGATGTAGCAACGGTGGCGACACAACTAAAACGACGTGGCTATGAACTTGATGTAGCGGCTATCGAAAGCCTCGAACAACAGCGCAAACAATATCAGGTTCAGACCGAGCAATTACAAAACGAGCGAAATACGAAATCTAAATCCATTGGCAAGGCAAAAGCCGCCGGTGAAGATATTCAGCCTTTGTTAGATGAAGTTGCAGGCCTTGGCGAGTTGCTGGACAAGGCAAAATTGGAACTGTCGCAGATTCAGCAACGACTGGACGAAATTTTGCTGGGGATCCCTAATCTACCGCACGAGACCGTACCGGACGGCGAGGATGAGTCAGATAACGTCGAAATACGCCGTTGGGGTGAGCCGTGCAGTTTTGACTTCGAGGTTAAGGACCATGTGGAACTTGGCGTCAACCTGGATCAACTTGATTTCGACGCAGCGAGTAAACTGACGGGCTCACGTTATGTGGTGATGCGGGGGCAGATAGCCAAACTGCATCGTGCGCTGACGCAATTTATGCTTGACCTTCACACCGCTGAACACGGGTACACAGAGGTCTATGTGCCCTATATTGTCAACAGTGATAGTCTGCGCGGAACCGGGCAGTTACCCAAGTTTGAAGAAGACCTTTTCTGTGTGGATCATGAGGCCGGGTTTTACCTGATTCCAACAGCTGAAGTGCCAGTCACGAATCTGGTACGCGGTGAGATTATCAAGGCGGACGAATTACCGTTGAAGTACACGAGTCACACCCCGTGTTTTCGTTCTGAGGCGGGTACCCACGGTAAGGACACGCGTGGCATGATTCGCCAGCACCAGTTCGAAAAAGTCGAAATGGTGCAGCTGGTCAAGCCTGGTCAAGCCTGGGATGCGCTGGAGGAGCTTACCGCGCACGCCGAAAAGGTGTTGCAGAGGCTGGAATTGCCATACCGCGTAGTCGTTCTGTGCGCTGGTGATATTGGTTTTTCAGCAGCCAAGACTTACGACCTGGAGGTCTGGTTGCCCGGCCAGCAGGCCTATCGCGAGATTTCGTCATGCAGTTGTTTCACCGATTTTCAGGCGAGACGTATGCAGGCGCGCTGGCGCAATCCAGAAACCGGCAAACCCGAACTGGTTTATACCATCAATGGTTCCGGACTTGCGGTTGGTCGTACCCTGGTTGCAGTACTGGAAAACTATCAACAGCGAGATGGTAGTGTCCTAGTGCCGGATGTCTTGAAGCCTTATATGGGCGGAATAGAAATCCTGAGTTGAGTCTGAGACCGAACCCGGTTCGATATCCGCAGTGAATGTTAATATCAGCATTCAAAACTCTATAATCTCTCTGGGCTGGACGTGAAAACACTTCCGACAGATCTCTACAGCGCTGCCGCTGTCGCACGTCTTGATCAGGCCGCGATCAAGGCCTACGGTATACCTGGCTATACGCTAATGCGAAGAGCGTGGCAGGCTGTATACAATGCTTTTGAACGGCGATACCCTGACGCAAAGTCTGTCCTGGTGTTGTGCGGCGCGGGTAATAACGCCGGAGATGGCTATGTATTCGCGCGACTTGCTCACGATCATGGGTGCGCAGTCCGTGTGGTCAGTCTGATCGCTCCGGACAAGCTCGTGGGTGATGCCCGGCAGGCATGGCAGCATTGGCAGGAGTGTGGCGAAACGGAGATTTACCACGACGGCATTACCAGGGTCCGGGCCGATGTCATTGTCGATGCGCTACTCGGCACGGGGTTGACGCGCGAAGTCGAAGGCGACTGGAAACGGCTGATCGATGCCGTAAACCCTTCGGGTATACCGGTTATCTCGATTGATATTCCTTCAGGTCTGAATGCCAACACCGGGGTCGTATTTGGTGTTGCGATCAAAGCTGAATTGACCATCAGTTTTATCGGATTGAAGAAAGGATTGTTCACTGGCAACGCCAGAACATACACTGGCGAGGTGGTTTTCGATTCGCTGGGTGTGCCATCAGCCGTTTATGAATCGGTCGCTGCCGAGGCAGAGTTACTCAGTCATCCAACGCAATGGCAGTTACCGCGTCGGCAAATGGACAGCCACAAAGGTCAGAATGGCCATGTTGTGATTATCGGCGGCAATTTCGGTATGCCTGGCTCTGTGGCACTAGCCGCACGCGCGGCGCTCCGAGCGGGTGCCGGTTTGGTGTCGGTCGTTACACGAAAGGAGCATATCAACGCAATCGTCGCTGTTTGCCCCGAATGTATGGTTCATGGCAGTGCCAATGGTGAACTGGATCCGGGCCTTGTAGAGAATGCAGACTACCTTGCGATTGGCTGTGGGCTGGGTAAGGATGCCTGGGCGCAACGCCTGTTATACACAGCGCTGAACTCAGTCCAGCCAATGGTCGCGGATGCGGATGCCTTAAACTTGCTAGCGCACATGGAGCGAGCAGTGTTGACAGAGGAGAGTATTATTACACCCCATCCTGGCGAAGCGTCGCGTTTGCTGCAAATGTCGACACGCAAAATACAGCAGGATCGATTTGTCGCTGCCCGGTTGCTTGAACAGAAATATAACGCTCAAGTTGTGCTCAAGGGTTCGGGCACGATCATCCAGCAAGGTAAGGATACCTATGTAACGACCGGGGGCAATCCTGCAATGGCAACAGCAGGGATGGGCGATGTGCTGACCGGGATGATCTCCGCACTGGCGGCGCAGCAAGCGGCCATGGCGAGTGACGTGCGTAAAGCGGTGATCAACGCTGTAAGTGTGCATGCTCTGGCTGGTGATCTCGCAGCAGGCGGTGACGATCGTGGGCTACTGGCAACCGACGTTATCGAACACATTCGTGACGCTGCTCGGGCCAGGAGTCAATGAGCAACACATGCGTTGATAAGTTGCTTCGCTCCGTAAGTGAGCTCGAAGCGTTTGCCGCTGAGTTCGCTAATCACGCAGCCGCGGGCCTTGTGATTTATCTAACAGGCCCTCTGGGCGCCGGAAAGACCACATTCGTGCGCGGTTTTCTTCGTGGTCTGGGGTACCAGGGGATTGTGAAAAGCCCGACCTACACGCTGGTTGAACCCTATCGTTTCAGTGACGAGCTGGTTTGTTTCCACTTTGATTTGTATCGGTTAGCGGATCCGGAGGAACTCGAATTCACCGGTGCACGTGACTATTTTACTGATTCTGCTATATGCTTAATCGAATGGCCTGAAAAAGCCGTCGGTCATTTGGCTGACGCCGATATAGTAGGTGCGCTGGCGCATCATCCAGACGGCCGTATGTTGAAGCTAACCGCCTGTTCTGTAAAGGGTGACCAGCTCATGCGCTCCCTGAAACCTTACTAATTACTCTAGCTTCGCACTCTATCTATATAAAAAATATATAAATAATTTTCAAAAATTACTTGCATATTTGTTTAAAATAATCAAACTATAATTAGTTCTAGATAATAACAACGATGATAGCTTTCTAACCAAACGACTATGGAAAAAAATCGTCGACAATTTCTGCGACGGCTAGCTGGGTTCGGCGGCATGGCAACGATGCCAGCTGTGCCGTTGCTATCGCATGCTGCCACAGCCACGAAAGTGAAGGATATTCGACTATCCAGTCATCAGGGCTATTTACGGTTGGTGTTCGATCTGAACAAGTCCGTTGATCACTCTATATTCACCCTGGATGGTCCTGATCGTGTCGTGCTCGATTTTAAGAATACGAGCATGACACACGGCATGGTTGATCGTGTAGGTGCCAATTCGTTGATACGACGAATTCGTAGCGGGATTAGAAACTCGAACGATCTACGGGTGGTTTTCGACCTTCAACAGAAAGTGAAGCCACGCAGCTTTCTGCTGGGACCGTCAGGCAAAGCGGGTTACCGCCTGGTGCTGGACCTGCATGACCAGAAGGTGTCATCCGCCGTCGTCGCGAAAAAACGAGATGTCAAAAAGAAAGCCTTGCGTGATGTCATTATTGCCATTGATGCGGGACATGGTGGAAAGGATCCGGGTGCTTTAGGTAAAAAAGGCACGAAAGAAAAGACAGTGACGCTGCAAATGGCTAGACGACTGGAGAAAATAATCAACCAGCAAAAAGGGATGAAGGCTGTACTAATCCGTAACAAAGACTATTTCATGCGTCTGCGCCAGCGTATTGAAAAGGCACGTGTGTACAATGCTGACATGATGATATCACTGCATGCGGATTCATTCCCTGACCCTCGAGCCAGAGGTTCTTCGATCTATGCGCTGTCGGTCGATGGTGCTACATCGGAAACGGCTAAATTACTGGCAGAAAAAGAGAATGCCGCTGATCTTTTGTTTGGTGATGTCAATTTGGCTGTTGAAGATGAAATGATCAAAGAAGTTCTATTTGACCTGTCATTGACCGGTACGATTCGCTCGAGCCTGGACATCGGTGACGAAATTTTGAGACAGATCAAACAAATCAACCGGGTGCACAAAAAGGAGGTGCAACAAGCAGGATTTGCCGTTTTGAAAGCACCCAACATACCTTCTGTCTTGTTGGAGACAGCTTTTATCTCCAATCCTCGCGAAGAAAAGAAATTGAAGAGCGCTGCGCATCAGCAGAAGGTCGCAAAAGCGGTCAGCAAGGGTGTAGCAAACTATTTTGCACGCCAGGCACCTCCAGGAACATGGTTGTCTGCGAGTGCGGGCGATTACAAAGTGAGATCTGGCGATACACTCGGTAGTATTGCACAGAGATATCGGACAAGTGTGGAGAATTTGCGTGCTCGAAATGCGATGCACACAAGCAGCCTGAACGCAGGTCAGGTGCTTAAAATCCCGGTGAGCTAATAAGTCAGATTTATCTGATAACCGAAAAGAAAACGCTCACATATTTCCTGCTTGATGGCCCTGGGTACAGGGCCATTTTTTTGCTTGCAATTGAGAAGCCGCGGACTCGCCAGGGAACGCGAGTCGGGAGTATTAGCCAGCGCTAATCATTGTTGTTTACGATAATTGTTCGTTTACCACTGAAATGCCATGGCTTTCGAGCGCTTGTGGATAAGTCGGGCGTTCTTGATGGATCTATAAAAGTATAATAAAAATCAATTAAATCAATAATATAAAATAATGTAACCGGATTCTTGCTTAAGATCGGTGTGTGGTACGTCCATTCTCGGTGATGACAATTGTATTAAAGAATTTGGCTTTAAAGGCCGATATAGAGGGATATCACTCGTTTTTTGTTTCATGTGCCCGGTGATATTGAAGAAAGCGTAGCTAACAGCGTGCCTGCCACAGCAGATGGGACGGATTAAAGTTGAACACATGTAAGCCACAGGTCGTATATGATTCATCCAATGAGGACGTCATGTCAGGGAGTGCTCTGGCAGGAATGTCAGCGTTGGTAATCGATGATGAAGAGCTGATGAGGGACTTTCTCTGTATGGCTGTGCAGAAGTCTGGTGTCGGTAGAGTTTCATCAGCCAAATGCGGGTCGGATGCCCTTGATCAGATCGAGGAGAGCCACGAACAGATCGATATCATTTTATGTGATCTGCAAATGCCAGAGATGGATGGAATCGAGGTTATACGTCATCTGGCGAATGACGGTTATGGGGGCGGTATTGTCCTGGTCAGTGGTGAAGACAAACGCGTGCTCAAGACGGCTGAAAACATGGCTTCGGTCAGAGGGCTCAATGTTATTGGCAGCCTGTCTAAACCGGTACCAGTGCACAATATCATTGCCTTGATGAATAAATATGCGGTCCTGGAGCAGAAAACCTCCTGGTCATTGCCAGATGTCACCGCAGACGAGCTAGATGATGCGATTCGTGCGGGTGAAATCGTTGCGTACTACCAACCACAGATCGATATCAAGACGGGACGCGTAAAGTGTGTAGAAACACTCGCACGCTGGCCTCATCCTGAAAGAGGGATGATTTCTCCCGATATTTTTATCGACATGGCTGAGCGCCATGATCTCATTGATGCGCTCACTGACAGAATAATTACCCAGGCAACTGTACAAGGAGCTGACTGGCACCGGCAGGGTATTGATATAAATGTGGCTATCAATATTTCCATGAACAACCTGCGTCACCTTGATTTCCCGGACAGGTTACATGACATCGTAAATAATGCCGGCATGGATATGAAAAAGCTGGTCATCGAAATAACCGAGAGTCAGTTAGTAAAAGACCTGGGTACATGCCTGGATATACTCACCCGCCTTCGACTCAAGGGCCCAACACTGTCAATCGATGATTTTGGTACCGGCTATGCTTCGATGGAGCACCTAAAAGAAATGCCTTTTGAAGAGCTGAAAATTGATCGGGCTTTTGTCAACGGTGCCTGCAAGGATGATACGGCTCGTGCCATTCTTGAAAGTAGCATCTTTCTTGCCAAACAACTCAATATGGCGACCGTTGCTGAGGGCGTGGAAACATCGAACGACTGGGATCTGGTCACCGCATTAGGCTGTGATGTAATCCAGGGGTATTATGTCGCTCCGCCTATGGATATCGAAAAGTTCAATGACTGGATAAAGGATAAATAAGAATACCTTGAATCCGGCTTGACCTGACCGATCCTGGAAACACATAAGAACTCAACTGACAGCATAAATTAAGCAAGTGCCATCTGGGTACGTTCAAGCTTGTTGATAGACCTGCTTGGGTAACCACCGCATTACCATTTCAATCAAATCATCATGTGTAAATGGCTTGCTCAAATAATCATCCATACCTGCCTGTTGACACTGCTGCACGATGCCCTGCTGAATATCTGCTGTTAATGCAATTACCGGAATGTGCGAGTACCTGGCTTGTTGCTGGCGCATTTTCTTCGTTGCTTTGAGGCCATCCATGACCGGCATCTGACAGTCCATAAGTACAAGATCAAACTGTTCGTTTTCCAATGCTAGAAGCGCCCGCTGCCCGTTATCTACAACAATCACTTCACATCCAGCGGATTCGAGCATAGCGGATGCCACTTCTTGATTTATTGCATTATCCTCCGCCAGCAGTATTCTGGCGTTGACGACTATCTCCTCATGTGGTGGTCCATTGGCCGAAGGAATAGCGCCCGGTTTATTGACAGGTCGGTATTGTTCGGTTAGCTGAGTCTCGAATTGTAGGGTAATCCAAAAGCTCGAGCCTTTATTGGGTGTGCTCTCTGCAAATATCTCGCCACCCATCAAATTGACCAACTGTTTAGTGATCGCAAGTCCAAGCCCCGTTCCACCAAACTTGCGGGTTGTTGAGTCGTCTTGTTGCGTGAAGTCATTGAATATGTGCGGTAGAGCCTCGGGCTTTATGCCTATTCCGGTATCAGTAATTTCGAACTTCAGCTGTATACCGGTTTTATATTCAGCGGTTTTCATCACACGGACGATGACATCGCCTTTTTCGGTGAATTTTACCGCGTTACCGATCAGGTTGATCAATATCTGACGCATACGCTGTTCGTCGCCGATAAGCTGAGGATTGAAATCCGCGATTTCAGTGATCAAGTTAAGTTGTTTTTGTTGTATGTCCTTTGCAAGGATCTGAAGCGCATCTTGAAGGGTATCTTTAATGTTAAAAGGAGTGTGTTCCAGTTTAAGCTTGTTGGACTCGATTTTGGAAAAATCCAGGATGTCATTAATAAGAACCAGAAGGTTCTTGCCTGATCGCAAAGCGTTTTCCGTGAAGCTATATTGCTTGTCTGTTAACGGGGTCTTTTTCAACAGCTCCAGCATACCCAGCACACCATTCATTGGCGTGCGAACTTCATGACTGATAGTGGCAAGAAACCTGCTCTTCGCAATATTTGCCGCTTCTGCCGCTTGTTTTGCTTCGATTAGGTCACGCTCGGCCTGTTTTTGTTCGGTGTCATCGCGACCATAAACATTGACATAATTCTGGGCTCTGCGAGGTACGAATCGCAGGGTGAAATGTGTCGCCCTTATCGAAGTCTCTTTCTCCTGGTACTGGTTGATCCTTAATACGTTGTCGACAAACTCTTTAATGTCTTGTGGAACGAAGCAGCCAATATCTGTCCCCCAGTCTTCGATGATCTTTCGTCCTGGTTCATTGCTGTAGAGTAGCCTGCCCTCATGGTCTATTCTCATGATTGGATCGGTGTTTTCCTCTGAAAATGCGGCTCTTGCAGCGTAGCCCTCCAACTCTTGTTCATGCAAGCGAGCCACTTTGAGATTGTGCCAGGTAGACAGCAGAGCGATATAGATAATCAGGCTGCTGACGACAGTTAGCAGGACCCAATACGCCTGCATGTCAGCAAGACTGACTTCGTGGGTAAACGTTAGTTCAGATGCTTGACCATAAAGATCAATAACTCGATGATAACGAAGTATCGGAAGACTGGACAATGAAAACTGTGTCGTATTCATACTCTCTGGCGAGTATTCGTGGCCCTCATCGGATGTGGAGTTTGTCAGGCCCAGTGTAATACTCTCAGTAACGACCATTGGGGTGAGATTATCCAGCAGGCTTTCCACGTCTGTCACGATGGCAATTGCACCGTTGAACATCTCCAAGCGTTCATTTTCATTGGTTGGTGTGTATCGACCCTGATACACTGGCTTGAAAACAATGATACTATCGCCTTGATGTGTAAGATTGCTTGCTGCGGATGCAACACCTCTTCCAGCCCGTGCGGCCTTATTAACTGCTTTAGCCAGTTCCGGGTCTGAGAGAACATCTAACCCTAAAAGTGAACCCATATGTGGTGACAATGGCTCGAGCACTTTGAGTATCAGGTACTCGGATCTGTTGTCAGCTTGAACTAAGCTTCCATCACGTGCGATTTCACGGATTGAGAATTGAAAGTAGCCTCTATCCTGCATTTCTTCTTCGAAAGTTTCACGCTCATCGTAGTCGAGTCTATGCAGAAATATCGCATTGCGCATGTAGGGATATGTGTTCAGTAGTTCCTGTGCAAACGTGGAAAATTGAACATCGCTGACATGATCGCTTGCATGAAGAAAGCCAGCCAGGGATGTCAGCACTGCTTCAAGTGTACTATAGCGGCGCGTAACCTCATCGTACACCATGTCAGCTTTAGTCTGAGACTTTTCTTCGGCATGTGACAAGCCCAACTGGAGCGTGAATAATCCTGCTAGCAAACAGATAACAATCCCGAGCAGCCAGAACAATACAAGCTGTTGCGGGCTATAGCCTGCTTGAATAGGGTGCTGTTCTTTGTTTCCTAAAATGTCCAAATAAACGACTCAACGTTACCTTGCTTGTTTAGATTTGAGGACCAGCCCCTCCGGTAGGTTGATGTTACTGGACTTTAACAGCGACAGGTTCGTCCAGATATCCCATTTGCGATTTGGGACTATCGCTATATGTGATAGCTCGACACCATTCAGAACGCTCAGAGCGGCTTGCGCAGCCCATTCGCCATGTTCTTCCGGGACTTTGGTAAAGCCCAGCATCGTGTATGGCATCATCCAGGTATGATTTGTCACGCTTAGCTTGCTGCTGGTTGGCCTGATAGCGCTCCCGACCTGCTCATGATCCCACTCGTTGATACCGGACTTACTGCCGATGATAATAAAATCATAGTCTTGACCCTTTCTGTATGCATTCAGCCAATCTGTAGTTGTGCTCACCAGAGAGGAATCCAGCTTAATACCTCTTTTCTCCAGAGCGCTGGCAAACCTTGCAAGATTTTTTTTCTCAGTAAATGTATCAGCACCTATGTAGATGGCTTTAGTGGCGGTCGGTATTAACTCCTGCACCTTGTCAAGCAATGGATATATGGGTGCAACCTCGATCATGCCCGTGACATTAGTGTAGGGAAATCCATACTCATCGGCAGTCCAGTTGACACCGCTGAATATGAACGGGATGTCATGATCTTTGAAATGAGCCTGTATAACATATCTGGCGGCGTTATCGTCAGCAGTGATGACGATGTCAGGTTGCCAACTCTCGATAAGATTTTTCGCTTCTAGTCCCTTTGCTACCTTAAATTCTTCCTCTTTATTACGTTTGGTGTCCATGTAAAACGGCTTGACTTCACATTTGCCGTCCAGCACTGAACGAAGGCCGCGTTCAACCCCGTCAGACCAGGCGTAGCCGGGATGATAGGAGGAAACGAACAAACATTTTTGCGCCAACACCGATCCTGGATAAAAGCTGGCAACAAGAACAAGCACTGTGATGATACAGAGACCGGTATGATGATTGGAGGCTCCCAGGCTGCTGCGGGCAAAGGCGCCAACTGATGAGGCAGCCGCCTGGTAACTCTTGAATCTCCCAAGGAGTATGCGAAACGGGCTGTAAAAACGCGTCTTCCATCACGTCTTTATACCGCTAGCTAATCGTGGTCGCATCCTCCTCGCCACCTTCTGGTGAGACAAGGCAGGAGCCTGAAATCGGACAATTTCTGCGTTGGCTATTCTCATACCTAATATCTTATAGACCGGACAAGTCTATATATCTATATGAATAAAAGAGAAATAATGGTGTTGGGTAACATTTCAGACGGCTCGCAAGCCATCGGCTTGTGTACACGGATTGGCAGCGATTTAGTGTACACGGTGGAAGGTCGCAATCCACCATCACTGACGGAGTAATCGGCACCGCGGCAGACATTAACAAATATAGCCGATCTCTCACGGCGGTGTTCGCCAGGCCAAGATCTAGTCGCGATCTGGAACAAGCCAGCGCGCACAGGCTACCAGGATACATAACTCCATCGGCCAGGCGCGAGACAAGCGCCAGCCGAAGATTTTGAGTAATCTACGGTTAGCGTCGTCTCTGCGATTGGCCTAATGATGGATACCGAGCTGAACTCAATGTGCAGCAGGGCTATTGTTATACTTGACAGCCGCGGTCAATTGGTACCCTTTATTTCGTATTGTTCTTATTAGTGATGGCTTCTTCGGGTTTTGTTCGATCTTCTTGCGTAGTTTGGCAATAGCCATGTCGGCAGAACGATCCAGCGGCGACCATTCGCGTCCCGAGATCATTTTGAGAATTTCGTCACGGCTGATAGCGACATTGGGTCGGCTGACAAGAGCGGACAGTAAGCGGTATTCGCTGCTGGTCAGGTCGACCTGCTGACCGTCAGGGGAGCACAATGTCTGGTTGATCAGGTTGAGGTTCCAGCCGGCAAAACTTGCTTGAGATTTGTCGGCCTGATTGTAGGTTTCGAGTTTCGCGCGCCTGATCACAGACTCTATACGAGCCAGCAATTCTTTCTCTTCAAAAGGTTTAGTGATGTAGTCGTCACCGCCAATCTTCAGCCCGGTTATTTTATCAGTGATATCAGATTTTGCTGTTAAGAAGATGATGGGAATATTGGATAGCTCACGCACTTCCTTTGCCAAGGTCAGCCCATCCTTGCCCGGTAGCATCACGTCTAACAATATCAGACTGATCGAGCTGTCTTTAATCCTCTGGCTGATATCATCTCCACTGGTCGCAAAAGTAACTTCATAACCGCCATGCTCTAAATACCTGCCCAGTAACCGACACAGACGACGGTCATCGTCAATAATATGAATTTTGTCTTTACTCACAAGAAACGTACCCGATTCATTAAGATTAACAACGTATGGATTTTGGCACATTTGTAGCACGGACTTGTTCACGCTGAGCCCCAGCGTATGTATACCAAAAATCGCCTGATCAGGCAAGCAGTAGGGGTGAGTATTTTTGCGTAAAAAATGACAATTATCAATATTTTATATCTAGTTGGAAAAGTGCACCAAATTAGCACAAAAATTGTTCGGAATGCTAAAGATCTGGCGGTTTTGACCGCTATACCCGTTATACACATTCTTTGGCTAGATGATTCTATACTCAATAAAAATCAGGCATCTCGAAAGGCTAACAATCGGTAAAGGATCTCAATGGATATTGCAACCTTAGTGGGCATAATAGGGGCGTTAGGGGCCATCGCGGCAGCGATCTTGATGGGCGGCGAGTTTTCGATGTTTGTCAATGGTCCTGGTCTGATGATCGTGGTCGGCGGGACGTTGGCGGTCACGTTAATGAAGTTTCCACTTGGGCTTACGTTGAGTGCATTTGGAATCGCGCTGAAGGCCTTTATTCACAAAACCCAGCATCCCAGTCAGATCATCGAGCAAAGTATCGAATTGGCGAACGTCGCGCGCAAGGAGGGGTTGCTTGGTCTGGAAAATGTCGAAGTGGCCAATGAATTCCTGAGAAAGGGTATCCAGCTGGTTGTCGATGGGAATGCCCCCGAGCTGGTTCACAAGATGTTGTCCAAAGACATCAGCCTTTCCATCGAGAGAAATGAGACAGGCTTGAGTGTTTTCAAAGCGATAGGTGATGTCGCGCCTGCGATGGGCATGATCGGCACCCTGATTGGACTGGTACAAATGATGTCCAACATGAGCGATCCCAAGGCGATTGGACCGGCCATGGCTGTAGCGTTGTTGACAACGCTGTATGGTGCGGTTATCGCTAACACGATTGCTTTGCCGATCGCAGACAAGCTCGCTCATCGCAGTAATGAAGAGCGCTTGAACAAATCGATGATACTGGAGAGCATCAGCGCTATCCAGGAAGGGCTCAATCCGAGAATGATTGAAGGCCTGTTAAACGCCTATCTGCCTGAGAGCAAAAAATCTGGCGTAGAGGACAAGGCGGCGTAATCGTCGCCGGAGATCCAGCTGCCGGAGCCGACGGTTATGAGCGAGGAATGCCCAGCAAAAAAACAGGACGCCGGTATACCCGCCTGGGTAATGACATTCGCTGATTTGATGTCATTGTTGCTGGCATTTTTCGTGCTGTTGTTCTCATTTTCGGAAATGGACAAGAATATTTACAAGGAGCTTGCCGGATCCTTAAAGGAAGCATTCGGTGTACAACGCGAGATTAAAGCTAAAGAGCCACCGAAAGGAATCAATATCGTTGCGCGTGAATTCAGTCCCGGCAGACCCATGCCAACACCTGTGAACGAAGTACGGCAAAAGACATCAGCGGAATTCCAGGAGTTTCCTGTCTTTACTGATCCGGCCGAGAAAGGGCAGGAAAACCAGGACAAAAAGACCAACGATACTGACGATGTGCTAAGCGACGCGTTGAAAGATAATAAACTTTCAGTGATATCAGGGCGTATAAAAATAGACAGCAAGATGATTAGCAAGGAGTTGAGCGAGGAAATAAAGAACGGCCTGATTGAGCTTCAGGTGGAAGAGCAGCGAATTATTCTTCGAATCAGGGAGAAAGGAGCGTTTCCATCCGGTAGCGACAAACTGATCAAACCGTTCAGGGCCATTACGGCGAAGATAAGCAGGGTGTTCAAGGACTTTGACGGAATGATTATCGTTTCCGGACACACGGACAATTATCCGATTCATACAAAGCGTTTTCGGTCGAACTGGGAGCTTTCTGCATCGAGAGCGGTGAGCGTCATTCACGAGCTGATGAAAGACAGAATACTCAAGCGTAAAAAATTTGAGCTGGCGGCATATGCTGAAACGCAACCAGTCGACAATAACAAGACGGCAACGGGCAGAGCGAAAAACCGGCGTGTGGAGATAATCATGGATTATTCGAAGATCCCTGCGGCGCGGCCTGCATCGCGGCAGGAAATTGGTAATGTATCAGAGGCTGACTCGGACATACTGGACCTCATCAATGATAACACCAGTGATCCGAGTGTCAGGCCCTGACAGCTAGATTCAGGAAACCGAAGATGAAATATGTAAGGGCGTCCCAAGACGTTGAAAGGCGTAGCTTTTTTCGAATCGACGATATCGCGCTATTGCATTACCGACAAGTTGCTAAGGAGGAAGTCGGACAGTCGATGAATGGCGATGATCAGATACACGTCGACAAGCTCAGTCTGAAGGCCCGATTTGACAGCATCAGTCGAGAGCTGCAGCCGCTTTTCAGGGTAATCGAAGCGGGAAGTCCGGAAATCGCACAATACCTTTCCGCGCTCGACAGGAAGCTGAATCTGCTAAGTGAATATTATGTTGAGATGGCAATGGGTGCTATGGACATGAGCCCTCAGAAAATCAATCTAGGGGCGGGTGGGCTATCTTTTATTTCCTCAAGCCCTATGTTGGCAGGGTCGATATTGGAGCTCAGGATGGTCTTATTACCTGAGAATTATGGTGTCTTCACTTATGCAAAAGTTATCAACTGCATGCGCTGCAGTGATATCAAGCCGGATGATACAAGTTACAAGATATCAGTTGAATACCAGCATATGAGCGACGAAGTGAGAGATACCATAACCCGCCATGTACTCAGCAAGGAACAATTAACTCTCAGAAAGAGCTTAGAAAAGTGATCAGCATCTAGCCCGCATTTCTCACCAGGCGGCGTCGCATTCTGATAAGGCATTGGCCTCTTTCAAGAATACCCGCATGATCGAAATACAGTGAGTTTTTCAAGCATGCCTATCACGGTTCAGGGATTTTTCAGCACTGTCAGATCAGATCTGGAGCATTTTGAATAGCCGTCAGACCAAGTCTGAATTACTACATCTAATGCTTGAAACTCCCGACTTGACATATCATTGACATCAACAACTGTTGTCAGGTGATCTTGGTGTTTTATCGCGGTCGATATTATATTTGCGCATCTTTTCAGCCAAAGTTGTGCGTCGCAGGCCTAAAGATTTTGCCGCATGTGCAATTACCCCGCCGGCCTTATCTAGCGCATCGAGTATTAAGTTTATCTCTATACTGGCCATATAGCTCTTGAGGTCAATCCCCTCGGCCGGAATATGCATACGAGGAGCCGTATGTCCCTGGAGGGGCCGCTCTGCCTCGTCAGTCACGCATGCCAGATCATCCAGGTTCAGATCGTGCCCAGCCTCATCGCTCATGTGCGCTTTAATCCTTTTAGGGAGATTGTGGGCCTGTACCAGGCTATTGGGATACTTAATTGCCATTCTTTCGATTTGGTTTGCAAGCTCTCGTACATTGCCGGGCCAGTCATACTGGGATAAGGCGATAACTGCATCCTGACTGAAACGCACTGAGTTAGAGGAAGTTTTTTCCAGGCGAGATGTTAATTCCTTAATCAGCAAGGGTAAATCTTCAATACGCTGAGCCAGAGTTGGTAGGCGTATCGGAAATACATCCAATCTGAAAAAAAGGTCTTCCCTGAATTCCCCCAGATTAACCATTTCCTCCAGGTTCCGGTTCGTTGCGGCAACGATCCGTACGTCTGCGTCGATACTGGTGGTACTACCTACACGTTCAAATACGCGCTCTTCCAAAACCCTCAGCAACTTGACCTGCATGGCCATCGTCATCTCGCCAATCTCATCCAGGAACAATGTGCCGCCCTCGGCCATGGCAAAACGGCCCTGACGTGCCGTTATTGCGCCTGTGAAAGCGCCTTTCTCATGGCCGAACAATTCGGATTCGAGTAAATCATGTGGGATGGCGCCACAGTTGACCGGAACAAATGCTTTGTTTCGGCGTTTGGAGTGATAATGAATATTCCGGGCGACAACTTCTTTCCCTGTGCCGGATTGGCCCAGAATGAGTACAGTTGCGTCGGTTGGTGCAACCTGTTCGATTTCTTGACGCACAGCTCGCATGGCCGCACTCTGGCCGACCAGGCAACGAAACAGTTTCCTGTCCCTGACGCCTCGACGTACCTGTTTGGCAGGAACGCTGTCGCTGCCGATGTTTTCAGCATTGTCAGTTGGCATTTGGCTTGATTCGCTATCAGAATCTTGACGTCGATGGTCCCTTACTGCGCTCATGACTTTTCTTCCGCCTTTGGTGCGTCATTAATCTGCTACTCAGAATCTAGTATGTTCGCCAAGAAATTGGCGGGGACTTTAGGGGTATAGTGTAAAGTTATGTAACTTCTTATTTACAATTGCCGGATTATTTTGGAGAAAATTTACCGCCGTCGATGGGTATGCGTACAGTGTAAACAAGCCCAGGAGTCCAATGTAACTTACTAAGGACATATTCAAGATATGCTGTCATTGGGAGGCACGAAGCGGTCTCCTCGATCGCGCGCTACGGTAAGATTGCCACGTCCCTGTCGCTCCTTGCAATGACGCTAGTTCAATCATTTTATACTTAAGTAAGTGCCATTAGTCCTGGGGGCGTTTACAGGATATGATGAATACTTTCCAAGAGGTCCTGCTTGCTGTAGGGTTTTGGCAGCAACTCGAATGCAGGTTTACGCGTCGCCTGCTCCTCCCTGGTTTCTTTTTCAACTGCGCTTGTGAGCAGGATCTTTAGTTGCGGATATTTATTTGCGGCCCAACTCGCAAGATCGCGGCCATTCATTTCACCGGGCATTAATATATCAGTGAACAGAAGATCAATATCCTCATGCTCCTCTAATAGCGTTTTAGCAGACGCAGCATCCTCCGCTTGCAGGACTTTTAGTTGTAATTTATCCAGGCATCGTACTGCGAATTGCCGTACCTCCGGCCTGTCCTCGACAACCAGTATCGTTGCATCGCTTACGGAAGTGGTTCTTTCTCGTGCTTTTTCCGCTACCGTGGTCTCAATGGTGCTATACACAGGAAATTGCATTCTCACGCAGGTCCCCTGGCCTGGGCTGCTATCTATTGACAGATCGCCACGAGACTGTCGCATGAACGCGTACACCATACTCAGGCCGAGGCCGGTACCTTCGTTTTTCCTCGTTGTAAAAAACGGTTCAGTAGCATGTTTTAGAACATCTTCAGTCATGCCGATACCGGTATCCGTTATTGATAAGGAAACGGCCTTATCAGATATATCAGTATCGTCATTTTGCCTATCTTGTCCATCAGGGTAGAGTGCCATTTCTGCTCTGACTGTTATGAAGCCACCATCCGGCATAGCATTTCTTGCATTTATAATTATGTTAAGCAGCGAGCTCTCGAATTGAGTTGTATCGACCAGAATGTCCGGTAAGCTGTCTTCGACCTGGATTACTAGATTGATTTTGTCGCCGAGAATATTTCTAAACAGCTTGGTGTACTTTGTAATAGCTGCTTCAATATTCAAGTTCTCCTGGGCCAGTGATTTTTTCCGGGAGAATGCCAGTAATTGTTTCGTTAGTTCGACGCCATCTCGTACAGCGGAACACGCGTCTTCCAGGATTTCTCTATACTCAGTGCTAATGCCGTAATCGTCGAGAAAAGCCTGGTCAAGTAGTTCAAGGTTGCCTCTTGCTATCGTCATCAGATTGCCGAAATCATGGGCGACTCCGCTTGTTAATTGACCAATAGCTTCCATCTTATTGTTTTGAGCTTCCTGAGCCTGTTTCTTTATCCGATCGGTAATATCCTGAACAATACCATTGACTTCAACTAACTGCTCGTTGCTATCGAATTTGCCGGCCGCTTGTTGATAGATCCATCGGGTGTCACCATTTGGTAACAGTATACGGTGTTCTATGCTACAACTCTCTTCTGATTGAAAAATGGTTGAACTGAAGTGGTCAAGTTTGCTCATATCCTCCTTTGTGACTCCCAGGAGAATGTTGTCAACTGTGGGTGTAAAGCTTCTTGGGCTATATCCGTAGATCAGGTAGAGTTCGTCTGACCATGACATCTCGCTTTTCTTTACTTTCCAACGCCAATTGCCAATACGACCGACGCGCTGGGCCTGACGGAGGAGGTTTTCGCTATTATGTAATTTCTCCATAAGTAGATAGCGTGATAAAACGCCACTTAGACGCAGGCATATGATATAAAAAGTTTCCTGCTCAGATGCCGACCATTGACGGGACGCAATGCTTCGATGTAACACTAGAAACCATGGATGGCTGTTATGGACCTGAAGAGATTTTAACATCTGATGGAATGTTAAATCTGTAGTCGTCACGTCGGATGTCGGGTCGTTTTGAATAAATGTCGATACGATCGGATTCTCGCTGTTAGTCGACCAACGGAATATCTCGTTATGGTTATCGTAAGCAGTATCAAGGCTCTTGCCAATGCCAGAGTAATCTTCTCGCAGAGCTTCGCAAACGATATCGAGCTTCGCACAAGTGTTATCTTGGGTGGTCAAAATGAATGCACGATCTGCTGCGAAGATGTCAAGCATCTCGCGTAGTACATCCAGCAATATCGTATCCTTATTCTTGCCCTGCGTAAGTATGCGAGATATTCTTTCAGTGTGTTGAAGATGTTGCTCGCGTTGTTGCAGCTCAACGATCGCGTTCCTGGCTTTAAGGAGGTATTGTATGCGATAAGGAAATGTGTCCCAGTTGATTGGTTTGGTGATAAACGCAGTAGCACCCAATTGGAAGGCTTTTTCTATCGACTCCGAGTCATCGAGCCCTGTTACCATAACAATTGAAATCGTCGAATCACCATGGAGCGCGCGTATTTCAGAACATACCTCGAATCCGCTCATCCCGGGCATTTTTACATCGAGAAGAACCATATCGGGGATGTTTGTTTTGATCATGTCTAAAGCGGCCATTCCGTTTTCAGCTTCATCAATGATGTAGCCATCTTCGGCAAGCGTCTCCGTCATTAATAGACGCATGGTTGCGTCGTCATCAACGACGAGTACTCGAGTTTTCGCGGTGATATGTGGCTCGTTTTGCACTAACTGATTACCTGTGTATTGGGTGTTATTAAAATGTACAGGTTGTAATGGTCGCAGAAACTTCTTACTCGTTGGCCAATGCCATGTATTATCAGCGGTAAATGATAATATTAAGCGCTGACTAATCAGACAGGGTCAAATATTAGCAGTTTAAAAAAAAGTTGACAAATCTTCGACGGATGTGTTTAACAGGGACGCCCGTCTGGGAACGGGTTGACTCAACTGGCGTTTATAAAATGGCGCGGTGGACGTGTAAAGTAATGCAGTCAACTAATCAGTTTGCAGGGTTGCAACCATTATTTCAAGTAGCGTACTGTGGTATTCGGTTCGACAGTACTGATGAGCTTTTGCGCAGTCCGCAAGCGACACAATCAGCGACAATGTGATGCGGACCTCTATCACACAATGGACTCACATAGACCGCTTCTAACGCCGGGAATTTGTGGCTGTTGGGACGCTGGAGGTTTGGGTTTGAGAAGAACATGATTGTCTTACTCACGATGCGTACCGAGTTCCATCAACAACGAGTCCTCGCTTTGGAGGCGAAAATTTGTGTCAAAGACGCCTGAGTGGGGCAGTAGTGGAAAAACGGTGTCAGGGCGTTGGCTTGTCGAGCGAAAAGCTGTTGGTGCTGACGATGTGCTTGCGAGAGCAAGTCAAAGACCGATGGGGAGTGCCATAAGGCTGCATTTATAGATGGCAATGAGCTGTTCGGTCATTTCTGAGTTTGTACGTATTAATAGTTCTTGTGTGAACACAGCAACCAATTGGGCAAAAATTGATGCGATTTTTTAAAGAAAATAACGGCAAACCTGATCAATCATCGTGGGTCTACAGAAAACAAATTGACTTGTTATATCACGATATGCCGTTTGCAATTTTGTCGACGGCGTTCGTGGTATTTCTTTTGTTTCTGTTTTTAAGCGATTCGGGTAGTCTGCCAAGTCTTACGGTCTGGTTTTCGTTGTTCTGCGCAGTAATTGTTTTCCGCTCAGTATCGAGCTGGATGTATTCATCAAAGAAGAAAAGAAACAGGGTCAACTATCAAAAGGCTGAGATGCTCTATGTAATAGGTGTTATCTTTACCGGAGGTTTGTGGGGAAGTGTATGTCTTTGGTTGTTTCCGGTTGATGATTTGAAAGGGAAGATACTGTTATTTGTGGTTTTAGTTGCCATAGCAGCAGCATCTAACACAACTATGATATATCGACGCTCTCCCGTCTATATATTTACAGGATTGGTGATTTTGCCACTGGTGTTTGGTGTATTTGTGAGCGATTTTCCCAATTCTTTCGCTATATCAATCGCTATGCTTATTTACATGATCTTCCTGCTCAGAACCTCTACGGGCTTCTACAAAAACAATGAAAAGATGCTCTATCTACAGGAGGAATCGATAAAAAATAGTCAAAAGCTGCTCATACAAAGCGAAAAAGCAGAATTAGCAAATCAGGCGAAATCAGAGTTTCTTTCGTTGATGAGCCATGAATTGCGTACACCGCTGAATACGGTGCTGGGGCTTAATGAGCTTCAATTACTCGATAGGGCAGATCCACTGACCGCAAAACAACGAAAACGTGCGATTAAGATCAATGATGCTGGGCATCATTTGTTGTCACTGGTGAATGATGTGCTCGATTTTTCACGAGTTGAGACAGGTGAAATTGAAGTGTCGAATAGCACAATTGATAGCGAAGCCGTATTGCGCGATGCTTTAAAGCTGGTTGAAGGCAAGGCGAAAAGCAAGAAGATAAAATTTTATATCGAAGAAACTGACAAGCGCTACTGGGTGTTGGCAGACTATACCAGGTTGAAGCAGGTTTTGGTCAATCTGCTTGACAATGCAGTGAAATATAACAAAGAAGGCGGGTCTGTAACCGTTAGCTTTGAAATTGATGCTGGGCGGTACATTCGAATCTCGGTGTCAGATACGGGCTATGGTATTCCAGACCATCTGAAAGACAAG
>JAAUYJ010165014.1_pt1 | contig 31096 bp, 17 predicted proteins | sample 7278031 | NCBI WGS metagenome assembly JAAUYJ01 (sample SAMN14350222, study PRJNA611818) | marine sediment metagenome | isolation source: surface marine sediment (1.8m) | place: French Polynesia: Moorea | collected 2018-08 | reverse complement strand
GTATAGTTTATCTTTTGCTATGTTACCTGCATTAGTTAGTGCGATGTGTGCTTGTACTTGGCATTATTTTGATAATGACCCTAATTTAGAATGGTTAGTTACTCTCCAAGCTTCCATGACTTTATTGGGAAATTTTACCCTTTTAGCTGCCGCCTGGTGGATATTTTCTACTAGTAAAAAGCCAAAAATTGATAGTGAGAGTTAACATTTGCAGCAAACTAACTATAAGATTAACAATTTTTCAGTAAGTATTTCGCAGGAAATGCTGCACAAACGGCCAGTTCGGAGTCAGAAATTCCCTGCGGGATGCTACGCTTACCAGCAATAAAAATTAACCTAAATATTTAAATTTAGCTGATGCTTTTGCTTTGCTCCAGACGTTTAATTATCCCACTACCTAAATCATAATTCATCCTTTAAATGCAACAAACTAGGAACGCTAAAAGCTGACGGCTAAAAGCTGAATGCTTACATTTTCAACTATCAAACTTGCCCCTAAAATTTAAGTCTTAATTCTGGTAAAAATATGATTTCTAAAGATACTTTGTTTGCTCTTTCTCTATTTCCCTATTTAGGCTTTCTTTGGTTTTTAACTCGTTCAGGTCAAGCACCCCGTTTAGCCTTAATTGGATTTTATGGAACTTTAGTATTTGTCGGTGTGACTATTCCTGCTGGAATTTATGCCAAACAAGTCTATAGTGAAGCCTTAGCAAATATAGATTGGTTACATGGTAGTGCGGAAGTATTTTTAACACTATCTAATATTTTAGTAGTGCTAGGTTTTAGAGAAGCTGTATTAAAAAAGAAAGAGGAAAAGAGGAAGCAAAAAGAAGTAAACACTTCTCAGTAATTATTGTTCCTTTCAAGAGTTTTTCTGCACTTTTACTAGTTTCTAAAATTATCAAAAAAACAAAAAAACAAATTTATGAATTCCCCAAATTATCGTCTCATTACTATTCCGATCAGCCACTACAGTGAAAAGGCTCGTTGGGCATTAGACAAATTAAAAATTCCCTACACAGAAGAACCTCATGTTCCCATATTTCATCGATTTGCTACTGGAAAATATGATGGTAGTAGTGTTCCTGTTTTAGCCACAGAAAGTCATGGCAATTTTGTTGATTCAACAGATATTTTACATTATCTTAGTGCTATAGCTCCAGCAGATAAAAGGTTGTATCCAGATATTCCAGAATTACGCCAGGAAGTTGAGGAATTAGAAGATTTATTTGATGAAAAACTAGCTATTGCTATTAGAAATTGGGGATATTTTTATCGCGCCAATAATCGTGAAGCGATGCGTAGAGCATGGTGTACTAACACACCTTGGTTTGAACAGATTGGATTTGCGATCGCCTTCCCTTATCTTACTAATTTTGTGCAAAAAAAATTCCAGATAACCGCCGAAAATGCTGCTAAAGGACTGATAGAAATTAAGCAGATTTTTGACTTAGTTAGTCAGCGATTAGCCGATGGTCGTTCCTATTTAGTAGGAGATAATTTTTCCGCAGCAGATTTAACTTTTGCAGCACTATCTGCTCCAGTTTTAATGCCACCAGAACATTTAATGAAACCTCAATCACTATCACAACTTCCCTTAGAAATGGCAACAGTAATTAAAGAATTACAAGCAACCATAGCAGGAAATTACGCACTCCGTTTATATAGAGAAGAACGTTATTGATAATCAGTAAACATCTGTGAATCTCATTTTTATATGCTATTTACTATTTTTCCTGACTTATTACTCCTAAATTTTCAACAGGTGAATAATATCACTTCTCAAAAATTTTGCTGTATTTAATTGGGTGGAAGTGTGGGAGGTGTCGTAAGTGTGGGAGGTGTGGGAGGTTTGGGAAGAAATATCAAATTTGATTTTTACTATTGATAGAATTAGGGAAATCAGAAAAATTTTCTTCCTTCTGTCCTAGATACAGCAAATTTAATCAAGCGTGAAGCACACCTGTGGCGGGCAAGATGCCCGCACTGCAAAGGTTTTATCGTTAATATTTGTACCTCATAACGCGCGGAAACTACTTTAACCAAAGCCTTCCTCTTTCTTCATGCTTCAAACTACTTGATTTTGCCTAATACATTCCTGATACCAATTAAAACTAGCCTTTGGCAAACGTTGCTGAGTATGATAATCAATATAAACCAAACCAAAGCGACGGTCATAACCAAAAGACCACTCAAAATTATCCATAAAACTCCAGACAAAATATCCCTTTAAAGGATACCCTTCACTAATAGCACGATGGGCAGCTCTAAAATATTGACGTAAGTACATAATTCTGTCAGTATCTATTACCTTGCCTTGAGAATTTACCTCATCTTGGGCAGCACATCCACTTTCAGAAATAAATAATGGTAAATCTTCTCGTCCTACTGTTTCGTAAATATGCCGAATACCCCAATAAATACTTTCCGGCACAATATTTAACCAAGGCATATACATTTTGGGATAACCAGTAGGAAAAGATAAAAATTCATAACCAGGTTGGCGTTTATCACTTGCCTGTACATAAGTTCCCGAATAGATATTTAATCCCACAGCATCAAGAGGTTGATGAATAATTTCTAAATCTCCCGCCTGAATATCTGGCGCTTGATTTCCCAAACTTTCCAATAAAGCAGGGCTATATTTACCAGTGAGGGCAGGAAAAATAATCCCACCATTTTGCCCGCAAAGATGAAAAGCTTGTTGTGCAGCTTGAATATTTTCGGGAGTTTCAGAAATGGGAACGGTGACAGAAATATTATCAACTAAAGAAATAAAACAGGGTGTCGGAGAAACGGCACGAATAGCTTGAGTAGCTAACCCATGAGCGAGTAAAGCATGGTGGGAGGTTTGCCAAACTTCTTTGTAAGTATTAACGGGAGTCCCTGGAGCGTGGGGAGGGTTTACTACACCATAACCAAGATGGGTAAAACAGGAAATTTCATTGATGGTCATCCAGTTGGTAATGCGATCGCCTAACCTAGTTACGATGGCACTTACATAGTCAGCAAAATCTTTTGCCATTTCTCGACTGCGCCAAGACCCATATAAGTCTTCCAACGCCTGCGGACTATCCCAATGAAATAGAGTCGCATGGGGAGTAATATTGTGTTGAAGCAGACAGTCTACTAAACGGCGATAAAAATCTATCCCGGCTTCGTTAACGGTTCCCCGACCGTCGGGAATAATGCGCGGCCAAGCAATGCTAAAGCGATAATGTTTGACACCAAGTTGTGCCATGAGTTTAATATCTGTTTCGTAACGATGATAGTGGTCGCAAGCTATTGCACCTGTATCGTTATGTAATACTTTTCCTGGAGTAGCGCTGAAGGTATCCCAGACGCTTGGTTTGCGACCTGCTAGTGTGGTTGCTCCTTCTATTTGATAGGAGGCGGTGGCTATTCCCCAAATAAAATCGTTTGGAAATTTATAGGTCATTTCAGTTATCAGTTATTAGTTATTAGTTATCAGCAGTTCAGCCATCAGCGGTCAGCTTTGCAAACAGATACCATTATCTATACACAAATTTTTAGCTACTCTAGCTGATAGCTAGTTAGCAGAAACCATAATCCCCGTGTCTCCGTGTTCCCGTGTCAGCCGAAATCATCCCAGTATTCAGCAACACCCCTACTCCCTACTCCCTACTCCCTACTCCCTTATTTCCATTTGCGCCAATCAAAAATGAGGAACCGAACGCTATCAGTTCCCCATTTTTCATTCCCACTTAAAACTAAAATTTGCAAAGTCTTGCCAAAAAGTTAGGTGCATCAATAATTTCTATATTCCTAATTCTAACTTAAATCCTTTTCCAGATTTATCGCCCTCTAGGGTATTTTCTTCTAGGGGGTTTTCTGATTTAGACTCATCTGGGTTTACGGGAATAGAGATACCTGGTATCACTTCTACATTTTGCTGTTTCCGACGCAGTTCATAATTTTGAATTCCACTTGTAGGAGGATTGCTAGATTCTGAATAATCGGTGCTATATCTGCGGAAATCGTCATTAGAAATTGATCTGCCTTCAACTGTTTTTAGAGAGTCTCCAGATAAAGTAGTAGCTCCAGTTTGAGAACTATTTGTTTGGGCCTTAGCAATAGGAGTCAAAGAGAGTAAAATAGCACTAATACTCAGGAGAGTTATGATTTTTTTCATTATCAATTTTATTCTATGTGTAGGGTTGATATTTTTTATTGTACTATCTAATTTTGAATAATGCCAGAAAAGTTGCCTCTACATTTGGAAGTAATTCTTCAGTATAAATACTATATTTTTCTAGATATTTATGTAACAAAACAATTTAAGCATAAATACTTATCGTGGTTTATATGTATTATTTTATCGTCAAAATTGTATCTATTTTTAAGATAAATTAGTTACTAATTACTGGATTCACTAAAATCATTAAATTAAACTTAAAATATTGGAGCAAGGCAACAGTTGAAGTTGCAATTTTAGTGTTTACTATATCTAATTGTGGTCTCAGGCATGGGGACAATAATTAGGTTGAATAATTTTATTTACAGTCAAGAGAAAAATTTATTTGTCAAGTTACTTCTGAACTTCTTAGGGAATTTATCACATAATAAATATTCATAAATTAGGAGCAAGAAATTTTCCAGAATTATTCATGGTAAAAAATATCAAAATGTGTATAATAGTAGCTCAGTGATTAATCTAGAAAATCAATTGAGAAACTGATACTAATTATACTGAAAATTTTATAATTATTCACTAGGGTTAATCCAACTTCACCAAGGAGTGCCAATCATCATAAAAGAAGCCCAGTAATAAGGATGAGAAAAATTCATATCTTCTTGATATTGATTATCTGGTAACTTCACACCATCGTCCCCAAGACGACTACTTCTTAACCTTCCAGCTTCCAGACGTAAATCACCACTAATCATCGCTATCTGCGCCTGTCTTAATGCTTCGGCTTTCACAGTGGTATTTTGCACGCTCAACTGCCGATAAAATTCTCTCATTAATCCCAAAGTGCCACCATCATCCACCTGCCATAAACTTGCTAAAACAGACTTTACCCCAGCTTGCACTGCTAACCCCGCAAAACCTAACTCAGCATCGACATTACCGAAAGCAGTTTCACACGCACTCAATACTAATAATTCTATTGGTGCCCCATTTTTTGCTAACTCTCGTAACTCCTCAAATTTCAACTTTCCATTCCATAACTGAATAAAAGACTCGTTAGGTGCACTGGGTTGAAAAGAGCCGTGAGTTGCTAAATGTACAATTTTTGCTCCTTGTTGTATCCGTTGCTTTTTCAGATTTTCTAATGTAAAATCTTCATCAAAAAAAATATTTCCTCGCCAATTTTGCCGAATCATTTTTAACTCTAGAGGCACAGCAGGCAAAGATACAATTTTAGGGTCTTGAAAATCTGCTGCTCCCATTGCTAATACTGGTAAGTTTTTAATGTTTTTGTAAGTTGTATCGGTCATATTAATACTGGGAATTAATGCCATACTGTATTTTTCAATTAAGAATTTTTTCCCATCATGGAGAGCTGCAAAAGGAATACTGCGCATGGCTGGGTCTAGGGAGAAAATAAGCATATCTATTTGCCGTTTTTCTAGTTCTGCTTCTAAGGGTAGAATTAACCATTCATATAATTTTTGTGCTGCTGTTAAATATTTATGGGGATTGTTAGGACTAGGATGACTGACACCTCCGATGAAACTACGCATTTGTTCACGAAATTCTTCATTATTTGCTGTTTCTATTTTTTGAAAAACTGCTGAACCTTGAGCAGTGAACAAAATTAATTCTAGATATTCGGGATTAGATACAATATAAATAACTCCTGGTGTTTTACTAGTTTGATTTGCAACGGTGCTTAATGATTCTCTAATGCTTTTTTCAGTTATATATTTAAAATTATCAATATTAATTTTTAATTCATTGGCAAAGGCTTGACTACGCATATTGTCGATTTTTACTGGGGATATTCTGCGGTTTAAAGTGGCAGTAATTATGTTTTTGGACTGGGGTATAATAGTTGGTTGTTTATTATCTAATGTCAGCTCTTGATTAAGATTTTGGCTCTTTTTTTCTGGTTCATTATCGACAATTTGTGCCTGGGTAGGAGGGGTAGTATTAGTATTTTCTTGTTCGGCTAATTCACTAGGATAGTCTGTTGTCTCTACTAAATTATGATTAATGTTATAATTTTCAGTTATCACCATATTTTGAGTAGTATATCTAGGTCGAATGTTAACTGTGCCGCCAGAATTATCAATAGCATTGATGCCCCTAGAAAAATTAATTTGATTGCTCATTAAGTTAATTGTTCCTCTACCATTGCCGGTGATTTTTCCCAATGTTACATTTTCGCCAGAAATAGTTAATGAATTATTTCTATTTATAATAGAAGTGCGGTTATCTATGGCAAATGAACCCCTTCGATTTCGGTCACTATCTGCTACAAATTCAACTTGAGTTGGAGGTGTCTTAGTTCTGTAATTATCAGGATTCAAATTTAGTTGATTATCCGATAAATTATTGATATTAATATCGTTATTTGCTGACAAAACAACATCTGCATTATTTGTCATGTTTTCCAGAGAGTTTTCAGAAAGCGTCAACTGATGATTTTCTGCATCTGAATTTTCAGAATATTGCGAATTGGTTTCTGAGTTGACAGTAATATTCTCCGAGTGCAGTCGCACATTCCCAAGATGATGATTATCTGCACTGACATCAACTGTGCCATTGAAATTGCCTCCACCAGAAATTTCTACAGACCCCCCTTTTCCTAAATTATTACTGCCACGGGCGCTGATGTGGCCAGATATATTAATTTGTTCTCCGGCGATCGCTACTTTTCCACCTCCACCAGTGATATTAGCGTCGGCAGAAATTACTGAGTCTCTACTCACATGGATTTGACTGTTCTTCTCTCGCGCAAAAGTGGGGTTTGAATTCAGTTGATGATTGCCCAGATAGACGGTGCCACCACCTGCATCTCCGGAGACATTAATATTAGCTCGGTTGAGGGCGATTCGATCACCTAAAATCTCGACTTTTCCTCCCACTCCCTGGTGATCGAGAGGAGGTATGTAACGGCCAGTAACTTGAGTGGCCGAAGTATCAATTTTACCGGAAATGACGACTGATCCTGGAGTGGGAACTATAGTTTCATCTCCGGTTAGCACCAACTGCCCATTTTTATTAACGGTAACTCCGGTAGCATGACCTTTAGCACTTCCCCCGGTAAGCATCTTTGGTAAGGATAAGGGATTGATTGATTGCCCATTATTGCTATCTGACAAGCGATCGCTGGGTACTTCTAAACTCAGCAAATGCCCCTCTTTGCTAATTCTTACCATTGACTGATTTGGTATCGCAGCAATGCGAATTTCGCCACCAGGGGCTTTGAGAGTGCCGTTATTAACTACGCTCCCAGCCATCAAGGTAATATTTTCTCCTGGTTTGACTGCCAGGTTGCCATTATTAATAATTGGTGCTGACTCTTTGGGAAAGGTAAAGGCGCTAGGATTTCCTATTAGTTGAGCATAATTATTTTCACCTGTAGAATTAAACCAATGATTATTAAATTCAATGCCTGTGGCTGTAGTTGCGGAAAAGGCTGCGGGTATATTTAGTTGAGCATTTTTACCGAAAATAATTCCGGCTGGATTCATAATATATAGGTTAGAATTACCTCCTGTGATTGAAATTAAACCGTTAATAAATGAGGTGTTGCCACCTGCTACACGAGTGATAATATTTCTAATTTTTTTGGTTGTGGAAAAGTTTGCTGTTTGACCTTTGTATAGATTGAATTCGCGAAAACTATGGAAAAGATTTACTCCATCTTTTGATAATCTACCCCCTTGAATATTGAAGCGATCGCCTGTTTTGTTGACTATGGTATTTGTACCGTCTGTGGCTGGCACAATTGGTTGAGCTTTTACTACTGAGGGTAGTAGCAAGTAGGCTAAATAGCTAATGGGAGAGATGCGGGCTGCTATATCTGCTATGGGTGATAGTTGATTTGTTAATAGTTCATAGTTATTCTTATTTTCTGATTCTGTGGATTTATTGATGATTTTTTTTGAGTTTTTATTTGCTATTTTTTTTAATAGGATTAATTTGGTGGTAGATACTTTATTTTCTCCTGATGTCATCGTTTTTATTCCTTGATAACAAAGTTTTTTCTGTTAATTTTCATACTGATTGCTTACCTCTATCTGAAAAAATCAATAAATAATATTTGGAAATGAAACATTATTTGTTGATTGTTAAACCCGAAAAATAACTATTAATAATAAAATGTGAATTTATGAAGCTCCTATTTGAAAAAGAGCTGAATTTACAACATATTTCGGGCTGATGATGTACAAGGTGTGAATTGAATCCCTAATCAGACGCATCTTGCGCGCTAGGTGTATACCTCATAACATCGGGAAGCGCTGTATGTTTATGGTTGATTTATTTGTTCACTGAAATACTGAAAACATGGATGATGGGTTTAACCATGTAAGGTATTTTACCCTAGTAAGTGGTTGGCTAAGTACGGGGTTATACCCCCTCTATAATAAATTTTATTATTTAAAAAAAAGTTTGATATGTCTTGACTTTGATGCCTTTTAGTTTATATAATTTACGATGGGTTTAACCAACTATGTATTTAACCAATCAAAAATAACTATGAATACAAACAAAAAACTGACTGGCCTCCTAGTAACTATCGGAGCCAGTGCTTTGATTAGTTTGCCAGTATTAGCCCAAAGTTATTATTCTTCAGCTATCTTCAACCCACGCTCTAACTCTACAAGTCGGAGTCTTGATGGTACAATTGCTGGAGAATTTGATGCTGCAATTAAGTATTATCAAAACTTCCAAACCTTTGCTGAAGCTGTTAATAATGCAGGGTTAATGGAAAATTTTAAAACTCAAAGTTCCAGTAATGCTAACGAAGTCCAATATACGGTTTTTGTACCCACGGATGAAGCTTTTGCTGCTTTGCCAGAAACAACAATAAAAGAACTATTCAAGGTAGAAAACAAGGATAAATTAGTTAAACTGATTAACTATCATGTGGTTTCTGGTGCTGTTTCTAATGAAGATGTAGCTTTAGGAAAAGTGCAAACAATTTCGGGCAATAGTATTAAAATTAACGTTGATACTGCTGAGGAGAAAATAACTTTAAATGAGGCTAGTATTGTAGAGTCATCTCAACGGGCTAAAAATGGAGTGATTGTATTAATAGATAAAGTGCTGATGCCACCCGATTTATAAAAAAAATACTAGTAGAATGTTATGAATAATCAGGGTGATTAGGCTTTACCTAAAAATTCTGGTCTAAAACCTCGCTTTTTAAGGGGAAATAAAAAACTTTCCTTTTAGTCAATTCTATTTTTTTCAAGGAGAGGTAATTGTGATACCAATTTGATAAATATTTGCTACCAATAAATCTCTAGGTTTTAGGTGCTAGGTGGTAGGTCGGAGGTAGGGAATAAATATTAATCAGATATTTATAGCTAAATAATCTTTTTTAAATAATATTTTTCAATTATCCAGTTGATTTGTAACATTCTGTTTTCACGCTTGGTATTAATTGTTAATTATTAATTAGAGTTGTTGGGAAATAAAAAATGTAACTGGTCAAAAGCTTACCATACAAGGCTTTCGGTTATTTGAGTGCCAAAAAGGCGATACACTTTGGCCGATAAGGGTTTCAGCCACTTTTTTAGCTTAATTCCCCACAACTCTATTATAGATACACCCTAATCATTTAATATTCAGACATAATAAATAACTAGAGACTAGTTTTTTTAATACCAATAATTGTTATATTTTTCTTGCAATTTTTTACGCGCTTTGATCGCCGCTACAAAGTCAGGTTTAATTTCAATGGCTTTGTCATAAGCTGCGATCGCTTCCTCGTATTTTTCCATTTCTCCCAGGGCCCAACCTAAATTAGCCCAAGCTATGGGGTCGTCGGATTTGATATCAATGGCCTTCTTTAAAGCAGCGATCGCTTCGTCATAACGTTTTAACTTAGTCAGAACCACCCCCCGACTACCCCAAGACTTATAATCATTGGAATTAATTTTGATTGCTTGGTCAAAAGCCGCTATAGCTTGTTGATGCTTTTCTAATTGCATTAGAGCTAAACCTTGATCCCGCCAAGCAGGGGAAAAACCAGGGTCGAGGTCTATAGCTTTTTGATAAGATGCAACTGCTTGTTCATATCGTTGTAACCCATCGCCAAGAAAACTACCTTGATTATGCCAAGCGATGGGGGATTTTGGTCTACTTTCAGTGGCTTTTTTATAAGCATCCAAAGCTGCATCAAAACGCTGTAAAAAAAATAAAGTATTGCCTTTACCAATCCAAGCGCGATAAAAATATGGGTCTAATTCCAATGCTTTTTGATAGGAATTTAAAGCTTCTTTGTGACGTTGGAGTTTACCTAAAATTCGACCCTTTTCAACCATTGCTGCTACATCATTTGGATTATCTTTAATTTGTTGGTCGAGTAAAGCTATGGCTTCTCCAAATGCTTTTCTAGCATCAATATAATCATCTAAATATTCTAAAGCTATCCCCCTATTTTCCCATGATTGGGGTTGTCTTGGTTCAACAGAAATAGCCTGATTAAAAGCATCTAATGCTTGCTCAAATTTGCCTATACTAATCAATACTATTCCTGTGCCATTCCAAGCTTTATAATTATCTGTAGTGAGATTAATTGCTTTTTCATAAGCATCTAAAGATTCTTGATAGTTCTCCAATTTATCTAAAACTAAACCTCTGCCATTCCAAGCTAAATAAAAATCTGGCTGATTTTTTATGGCTTTATTATAAGTAACTAAGGCTGCTTGATAACGTTTCAAATCAAACAAGGCATCTGCGTGATTTTTCAAAGCATTCGGGTTATTTGGTTTAATTTTTATCGCTTTCCCGCAGAAACTTTCTGCGACTTCTGGTTGCTCTAATTCTATTAGCTTGTTACATTGATTCAGCAAGTAAATAAATTTGATTTCTGACCAGGCAAAAATCCCAATAATGCCAACTGTGACTGCCATAAAAATCAAAGAAAATGGCAACAGACGAGAGGAATGATGTTTCCTAGTAGGCATCTTAGAAGCAGGACTAAGAGATAAGGATGGAGTAGGGTTAGAGTAAGGATTTTCCTGGGGGATATAACTATTATCTATTTCTGGATAGATGTTATTATCTGCTCCTAAGTTAGTCAAATTATTAGTATCATTTACTAGCTCATTGCCTGAGAAATTAGTTTCTAAATTTAGAGAAATATTAGTTTCTGAATGAATCGAAAAATTGCTCTGAGGGCGGATATTAAATAGGTCATTAAGAACTTCATCTGCACTTTGATAACGAGCGCGGAAATAGGAGTTTACCATCTGATTAATAATTGCAGCAAATTCATCACTTACCCGAGCATAATTTCGCCATCCCAACTCCCCGGTATTTGAGTCTTTACCTATTTCAGCTGGAAATAAACCTGTTAAAGCATGAATAATGGTCATACCTAAAGCATAGAGGTCATTACTAGGATTAGGATTTTTTGTATACTGTTCTTTTGGCATATAACCATGAGTACCAATAAAACGAGTAATAATAAGTTGTCCCCTGTCATTTAATACTAAGGAACTCAGTTGTTTAAGAGAACCAAAATCAATTAATACTATTTTGCCATCGGAGGCACGTCGAATTAGATTAGAAGGTTTAATATCTAAGTGGAGTACATGACGATGTACAAATGTCAGGATTTGCAATACATCTTCTAATAATTCTATTGCTTCGGCTTCATTAAATGTACATTGATCAATTTCTTGATTTAAGCTATTACCTTCAATAAATTCTTGAACTAAATAAAAGTCTTCATTTTCTTCAAATTCATCTAACACTGCGGGAATCTGATTATGGGTTCCTTGATTATAGATAATGTGTGCTTCTTCTTCAAATAATTTTCTAACTTCCTGTAATAAAAAAGGATTTTTTGACTTTGGTTTAATCTGTTTGACAACACATAGAGAATCTTCGACTCGTTGTTGGTCTTGAACTAAATATGTTCGACCATATTCTCCTTCTCCTAACAAGCGAATAATTTTGTAGCGTTTGTTGAGAATTGTGCCAATTCTTTGGGAATTTTGGATATTTTTATATAAGTCCTGGAGGTCATTTAGCACTTCTGTTGCTGACTGGTAACGTTCATCATATTGGCTGCGGACCATCTTATTTAAAATATCTACCAATTGATTTTGTACTAATACTAATTCCCGCCAAAGTACCTCATTAGTTTTTGTTTGATGGACTAAATCTATTGGTGCAATACCTGTTAAAGCCTGGATAGCTGTCATCCCCAAAGCGTAAATATCACTATTTATTTTGGGTTTTCCTCCTAAATGTTCTACTGGCATATAACCAGGAGTACCCACTACAGAAGCCCGTGGTTGTCCGTCTGAAGATACCACTAAAGTTTCGATTTCTTTAATTGAACCAAAGTCGGTAATTACTATTTTATTATCTGATTTACGTCTGATTAAATTGGAGGGTTTAAGATCGCGATGAATCACATTTTGCCGATGAATATATTCCAATATTTCCAAGGTGTCATACAGAAACAAAACTACTTGACTTTGACAGAGTTGCTTACCATTAGTAATTTCTTGACTTAAATCATGGCCTTCGATAAATTCGTGAACTAAATAAAATTTTTTGTCTTCCTCAAAATAATCCAAAAGTTGCGGAATTTGCTCGTGTTGGCCTAACTGTTTTAAGGTTGTAGCTTCTTGTTCAAAGCGATATCTTGCTGCTTCTAAAATAGAAGGGTCATAAGTGTTAGGTTGAAATTGTTTAACTATGCACACAGAGTTCTTGACTTCTTCTTGGGTTTCAGCCAAATAAGTTTTTCCAAAGGGTCCTTTTTTTAAGTCTTTGATAATAATATATCTGTCCCTAAGTGTTTGAATTTGCTCCATCATTTTTGAATTTCAAAGTAGAAACTACTAATTCAAGTTTAAAGCTGATTTCTGAAAACTGTAAGAAATTATTTGTAAATAAAAGTAAAGTGTGGTATTGCTTTTAAGGAGAAGCCAGCTGAAAAGAATATTCAGATAAATATTCAAAAAATTAGTAAAAATAATTACCCCTTCCTCATCCTAGATTTGGGTGAAGTAGGGGAAATAACAAATAATTCAGATAATTCAGATAATTCAGATAATATTTCTGTTCTAAGTTATACCAATCATTATGGTAGTTTCAGCCATGAATAAATTCAAAAAACATTGTATTTTGATGGGAATAATAGTGTTTTAACTGTTTTTTTTGCGTTTACCCAAAAGTTGAGCTGCGAATATTCCACCCAAAAAACCAAATAAATGTGCCTCCCAGGAGACATCAGGATCGGAAGGCAAAATACCCCAAATTAAACCACTATAAAGAAAACCAGCAGTTAATGCGAATATAACTGATAAAATACTGAAGTCGAATAAACTTCTTAATAACAAAAACCCGAAATAACCAAAAATTAATCCACTTGCACCAATATGAATAGAATCTGGTGAACCGATAGACCAAATACCTAAACCACTAACAATTATCGTGACAATACTGACAAAGAAAAAGTCACTAATTCCCCGTAACATAATTAACCAACCAAGAGTAATTAGTGGAACAAGATTAGCGACTAAGTGAGCGTAACTACCATGTAAAAATGGGGCAAAAAAAATACCGCCGAGTCCGGATGTAGTTTGAGGGTGAATTCCAGCGTAATAGTTAAGTTGTCCGTTTAAAAGTGTATTTAGAATGTGCAACCCCCACAGAATTGCGATAAAACTTCCTAATATGGTTATTTGAGTATTCAGTTTTTCAAATAATTTGTTCATTGGTTTATGATTCAAGTTGACTTATTTCTACTATAAACGAAGAAGGTAGAAGGAAGAAAGCTCAAAACTAAAAACTGATAACTGATACTATCCGTGATAACTGTTTGCTACAAATCAATTTTTAGGTCTTAGGTTCTCGGTTGTAGGTTTTAGCTCAATTATTAATTATTAATGATTAATTATTAATTGCGATGGCTATTTTTTCTTTTCCGTTTTCTAGCAGCATCAGCAGATTTTAATATCTTTAAACGATAGGGGTCAGCATCAGTACGCCAATAAACACGATGACCTTTAATTTCTGTACAATTTTCTTCTAAAAATTTTAGCCAACTCATCCGATTTTTAATTGCTTTTAAATTATCTAATAGCCCTCTATCTTCTTCTTGATGTGTAAGTTTAATAAATTTTTCATATAGGGGATAATCTGAAGTTACTAAAGCATCTTTGCGGTGTAGAATTGGCGGATTATATTCATTAGTATAATCTTGGTAGCTGACACTTAAATCTCGTAAATTAATCTGCATACTTGTATGCAAAACAGGATGAGCTGACTTATCAAAATCAGGATAAAATAGATAAGATATTATCGGCAGTTTAGTATGAAATTTAACGATAGTTGCTCCATCTAATCGACCAATTGTACGATTTGCACAGCCTTCATAAAGTCGTAGTAATGGGTCAAGTTTTGCCACTGACGAAACATGAACTAACAGACAATCAGTATCTTTATAACCAATAGCACTATTTTGACAACATTTAGTAATTGCCGTCGCATTACCGACATTAAATAACATTAAATCGGCTAATGTACAAGCTTTTATATAACTACCAAATAAACACTTAATATCATTTTGTACAACTTTTGCTAATTGAGATAATTTCGGACGATTACTAAATCTAGTTAAGGCAAGATAAACTAACAAATCTTGACGACGTTTATCAGCTATTTCTTCCCATTCTAGAGGATTTGTTGCTTGGAGAATTACTCGAAAAGCACGACGAACACTGCCAAATTCTGGAATTAAATCTACCTCTTCTGCAAGTTCTCCTCTGACTGGTAAACGACCGCGATCGCTCATAAATTTCATCAAGGGAGTCAGCAATTCTTGATAATCTTCAAACCGCTTATTTTTTGAACTGACTCGCGGTGTAGATAAACTACTTCTAAACCGAGATGCACGAAAATTTTGAGCTTGTATTTCATTTCTAAAAACAAAGAAAATTCCCAAATCTATAGGAATCGAATCTACATTTAAAACTTGGTCAATATAAGACTTTAATTCTGGCTGTTCGTAATATTTCTGAAAGGTATTCCTAGCCGTAATAATACCATCTCCATAACCAAGTTTACCCTCAGTTTTTTTGTCATCAATTAATACCAGAGCAGAAACAATTAAAACCTCTTTAGTCAATTCCCAAGCTTTTATCAAAGCTTCTCTACGTTCTGCCAAAGATTCTATAACATTAATCACATAACCAAGATTAACAATATCCGCACTAAGACAAGTAGTATCTGCCAAATAATAAGGGTCCCAACCTGCACTGACATAACCTTTTTCAGCTATATGTTTAATATCTCCACCGTAACCACAACCATAATCAAAAAAAGTTGTAGCTTCTGTAAATAGATTTGCTTCTAAAGCTAAACGTACTGGTTTAGATAAATCTTTTCGGGTGATCGCTGCTTTATGACGTTCTATTTTGGGAATTTGCTTCTCAATTTTATGCTGAATCACATCATGGTCTTTAATTTCAAACCCATAATTTTTTAGGTGTTTTAACCATCCTTGACGGGTCCCAATTAACCGAGTATTATCTAACAATCCTAATTTCACTTCAGCAGAAGTGAGTTGAGCAAATTTTTGGTAGTTGGGATAATCAAAATTAACAAAAGTTTCTTTGCGGTGGAGTACGGGGGGGTTGTCACTTTTACTATAGTCTCGATTCTCAAGTTTTCCATTATTTAGGTCAATAGAAATACTAGTTTTTAAAGCAGGATGGGGGTCTTTATCGAAGTCGGGATAGTGGAGATAAGAAATTTTGGGTTTGTCAAAGTGAAATTTAATTAATGTGGTAGTTATATTTCTGTCGCAAGTAAAAGTTAATTCTTTTTGTCTTGTTTTTTGATTGGCATTTTTTCGTGCTTTCGACTTCTGCAATAAGTCTATTTTTGAGTGGCTTTGTTGACTAGAAGCTGCTTGAATATAGAAACGATTAGCAATATTTTCGTAGAGTCGTAGTACGGGATGAAGTTGTTCTAGGGCGGAGACATGAATATAAAAAGCAGTGGGTAATTTTTTTCCTATTTGGCTTTGTTGACAGTATTTTTTTATCGCACCTGGTTGATAAATTTCTAGGAATATTTGATTAGCGGATTCACAAGCAGATTTATAAGTAAGAAAATAAGTTTGAATATCGTCTCTAACTGCCTGGGGTAGGTCTGTTTCTAATTTTATTTTGGGTAAAATTTGAAAGTTTTGTATATTTAAAGCTAGATAAACTAAAAGTTCATAGCAACGTTTTTGTGGGAATTTATCATTCATTTTCCATTGCTAAAATATTCACAATACATTTCACAATATTGAAGCAATCTGATGACCAGAAAGTCTGGTCTCAAGCCTTCCCGTTTTCAGGGGATAAAAAAAGAAAATTCAGTATTCAAGCGTTTCTATTGCATCAGGTAATATTAACTGTTTGTTAACTGATAACTGTTAACTGAATTCAAGCTTTCCTATTGCATACTGAAACGTAAGCTATTGTACATTTAAACGGTTTATTGTTGTGTACCTTTTTCCAGGGAAAACCACCCCTACTGACTTTTAACTTCTGAGTTGCTAATACCCATTTTAAATGCGTATTAGCTTAACTCCACATTCCGACATTTTGTGGTGTGTCTTCCTGAACTTCTAAAAAAGCAGTAGAGGGTTGAGAAAAGGAACTAATTCTATTGTCCGATAATTCTGTTTGAGAAACATTATCCGAATTTTCTTTATAAAATTCTAAACGGAGTTTAATTTTTCCTTTTTTCCAATAATAACCAGGTTTTAATAACTGACATTCTATCCCCTCCTCAAATAAATTTTCCGATTCTAACCTAGCTAAAATCATAGTTATATATTCACTGACTTTAAATGTACATTGAAACATTAAAAGACTTGCACTTGTAGATAAAACATCATCATTATTGAGCAAAATAACTTCTGCTTCCATATCAAACATCCTTGATTTTTTTTGACTTAATTAGCGCACAAAACGAACTTTGAGAAATATACCAAAATTACAAGTTATTTCCTAATTTTACATTCGTCTTGTACGCCATTAACTTCTAACTAAAAAAACCAACCGTAGGAATGTAAACCTTTACCTAAAAGATTCACCCCTAAATAACATACCCAGACTACAGCAAATCCCGTTGCCGCCAAAATAGCAGGTCGTCGTCCTTGCCATCCTCTAGTAATGCGAGCGTGCAGGTAGGCCGCAAATACTAACCAAGTAATCAAGGCCCAAGTTTCTTTCGGGTCCCAACTCCAGTAAGACCCCCAAGCCTCGTTAGCCCAAACTGCTCCAGCTATAATCCCAATAGTTAATAGTGGAAATCCCAGGCCAATGATACGATAACTAATATTATCAAGGGTTTGGGCGATACTCAAACGTTGGGGAGAAAGGGCGACTTCCGGCTCAACTTTTTGAGTAGGTGGTGCCATTTCTAATACTGCTGTTTGACCATGGCCATTGGTGGTGGATGGGGCGGGGAGTTGATAGTTATTATTAGTTTCCAGTTGTAAATTCTTCTGGAGCTTCACAGAATGATTATTTCTCTGAAAGTTAGTGCCAAAAGAGCTGCCACTAAGTTCGACTTTTTGGCCACTAGTGACAATGAGAAAAGCGATCGCCAATAATGACCCTACCATGAGAGTGGCATAACTCAACATCATCACGCTGACGTGCATCATCAACCAATTAGATTTAAGAGCAGGTACTAGGGGTTCGGATACCTGCATATTGGAGGGCAAAGTTAGAGCAGCAAAAGCAGTTATCCCCATGGCCACGGGAGAGGTAAAGACCCCCACTAGGCGAGAGCCACTCATCTTTTCAGCAATCAGATGAATGGTAGTTAGTCCCCAGGTTAGGAAAAATAGGGATTCGTAAAGGTTGCTAATAGGGAAATAACCAGCTTCTAGCCAACGGGCCCCCAGCAAGGTAGCGATGCAGAGATTGGCGATCACCATTCCTGTAGAACCTAAAACGGAGAGATATGGGATACGAGGGAATGCTGCACCTACCCAATAAATGAGCATAGTGACAAATAATATAGCAAACGAGATATTGTCCAATGAGTTTTGGAGTCTCACTAGATCCATTAACTTTTCTCCTAGTCAAGTATTTGATATGAGATTACACTTTTTATCGTAGCGATTATTGGCAAGGCTAAGAAAATATTTTAAGTTTGGGTATCTTAATAGACCTCTCCGGAAAAGAGTAAGTAGGACTGGGTAGGGGAGTAGGGAGAAATAATTGATATTTTCTTTACGATAATTGGTTTAATTTTTTATTATTGAAGATGTCTTCTGGATAAGGATGGGACATTAATTTCGGAGCATAATTACCCAACCAGGTAAAGGAATTGGTGGATATAGTTTTCTAGGTGTTTCGTATTAATGATAGTTTGATTAATAATTATCGCAATTCTCTAAGATATTCCCAAAAAATATTCCCATAAGTAGTAGTCTGAAGCTAATAGCTGAAAGCTGACTGCTGAATTTTGTTTGTGCAGCATTCCGGAGGAAATGTTTATCAAAGGATTAATCAGCTATCTCTACCGAAAATTTCTGGGTATGCGCCTCCCATTTTAAGGGGATAAAAAAAGAGAATATTCCAAATTTCAAGCCTCTTTATTGCAGAGGTACTGTTAACATTTGCGTAGCATTCCGGAGGAAAGTTCCGACCATAGGAGGCTAACTATTAACTGATAACTATTAACTGATAACTATTAACTGATAACTGATAACTGATAACTGATAACTGATAGCTGATAACTGATAACTGATAACTGATAACTGATAGCTGATAACTGATAACTGATAACTGAAATGAACGACTACTAATGATTAACTATTGACTACTAGAAAAAAACAAGTATTTGTAGCAAAAATTTATCAATTTGCTATGACAGCAGGTTCCGAAGTTATGATGTACAAATATTAACGATAAAACATTCTGATTCTGGACATATTGCCCGCCACAAGTGTGGCTCACGCTTCTGCCAAAATTTCAGAATAATTAAGAAGATGTTTAAAGTTTTTGTTGAGTGTAATTTATTGGATTTTCCTAACCTAAAAAAAAGCAGAGGCATTTTCGGTTCTAATTTGAAAATGCTATAGATTTCTTGTTAAAGAATAGAGCAGAGAAAACCCTCCAAAAAATATCACAGGAACTGCTATCATCACAATTAATAAACCTAAAGGAACTCCAAAAGATGCAACATAAACAAAAATTGCAGTATAGGGAACTAATAAACCAATTCCAGCAATAGTTAATTTTTTAGGAGTCCACTTAATATCTTTTTTTAGACCTTTTGTCAGCATCTTTTCATCTTTACCTTTTAAAATTTTTCTTGCCATAATCTTTTCCTTTAATTAAAAATCATCACTAAGCATTCAGCAGTCAGCTATCAGCTAAAAATACAAGAGTTTAAGTCCGCCACTATATTTAAAACTAGATTTGAATATTTAGTGGTGCGTGTTAATGGGAGTTTTAATTCCCTATTATACACCTTAATAGGCTGAGTGCTGACTGCTACTTCAAAGAATTAAAAGTACGAGTAAAAGCTCATCAGTTAACCTTAGCTGATAACGCAGTTATTCTGTAAGAGGCGACCTGACGGCTAATAGCTAAATACTTACAATTATCAGATTATTTATTTGACCTAACTTTAATTTTAACTATTCCCCAAAACTGTAGCAAGTTAAGTTTTATTCCCAGTCAAACTTTATTCCTAAATATTCCTCTAGTCTTTGATTATGAGGTTGAAAATATTTACTCAATTTCTGACGCATGGCATCACTTATTGGTGAATAATACCCAGAGTTTAACTTTCTATATTCAGAAAGTTGATGCTCTGGCAAACCTAAGAATTCAAAAACTTCTTTCATAGTCTCCACCGGTTTCTGATAAAGGTCTTCTCCTTTTAAAATTAGTAGTTGTTCTCTGGGAAATACTGCTAACCATTTTTTGAGAAATTCTATATAAATACCTCGCCCTATATAGTTGCATGGTTGTTGCCAATAATTTTTGTCTCCTTCAGGTTTTTCAGGATTTTTTCTGAGTATTTCTAATTCAGAATTTACAGCATCTTCAAAGGAGCGATCATCCCAATTTAATCTAATCCAATGATGGTATTGGGAGAAGGTTCTATCTATGGGATTTCTCAATATTACTAATAATTTTACTTCAGGAAATACATTATATATTCGCTCCGCTGCTCGATAATTTTCTAAATAATTAGGAGTTGCTTCTCCAGTAAGAAAATTCTCGGATTTAGGAATAGGGGGAAAATGGGCGAGATACCAATTAATTCCTTTGTCAAAGTCTCGATACCAAAAATGGGTTTCTTTTTTAATTGCTGGTATTACTTGAGGATGTTGAGCGATGTAATTTTCTAGTGAAGTTGTACCGCTTTTTTGAGCGCCAATAATAATAAAGTTAGGACTGCTAGTATTTTCTAAATCCCAATACTGTTTGACAAAATTAGGATGAGAGTGACAAGTTTTGTTATAGGAAGCAGTTTGATAATTTTTAATAGCTGCATCTAAATTTCCTGTTGCTGTGAGAATTTCTCCAAGGTTAACGTGACACCAAATACTTTCGGGGTTTTCTTTAGTAATTTTTTGAAAAAATTTTAATACTGGTTCTAGTTTGCCTTGTTTAATAATAAAATTTAATAAGTTAGAATAGAAGAAAAACCAGGGATATTCGGGTTTGAGTTTAATTGCTTTTATATAAGCTGCTACTGCTTGGTTTAATTTCTGATATTTGAATAATACGTTTCCTAGTTTATAGTGAGATATGAAATTTTTGGGATTTTTATGAATGGTATTTTGGCAATCAGCAAGTTCCTGGTCTAATTGATTTTTTTTGTTTTCTAGTTGAGCAAGTTTGCTGATAATTTCTGGATGATTTGGCTGTAGTTGCAAACCAATATTATAGATAATTATTGCTGGATTAAATAGATTTTTTTGTGCTAATACATTTCCCAGTTGTAAGTAAAATTCTGGAGGTTCTGGCTGAATTGATAATTGTTTTATGGCAAGATTTTGCTGTTTTTTGGGATTTTGAATAATCTGAGAATAGTAGTTAATAGTTTCCTGTAAATTTGATTTCGATTGTGTTTCCAAAGCGTATCCTAACTGTTCGTGAATGTTTGGCAAGTCTGGATTAATTTTAAAGGCATAAAGATAAACTACTACCGCTTCATCCCACCTTTGAAGTTTGATTAATGTTTCTCCTAAACTGTAGTAAGACCAGAGAAAATCAGGATTGAGTTTAATAGCTTCATGGTAGGCGAGGATGGCTGCATCTAACTGTTCTTTTTCTTGAAAAATATTGGCTAATTTATGATGAACTACCCAAGTTTCCGGTTGTAATTCTATTACTTTTTGATAAGAGGTAATAGCAGCATCTAATTGTTTTTGGTTGACTAAAGCATCTCCCAGACAATGATAAGTAACAGCAGCTTCAGGGTTCAGTTGAAGTGCTTGTTTATAAGAAGAGATTGCTTTTTCCCACTGTTGAATATTGGCAAATGCTTTACCTAAACTGTGATGAGACCAGGAAAATTTTGGATTAATTTTAATAGCTTGCTGATAACTGGATATAGCTGCTTCCCAATTTTCTTCACTACTGTAAATTTCTCCTAAATTATGATGTGCTTGGGATAAATTTGGATTTAATTTAAGTGCTTGTTGGTAACAAGCTATCGCCTCTTTTTTTTGGTTATATTTTGATAGAGTCTTGGCTAATTTTAAAAAATCTAAATCTCTTCCCCATTCTGGTTTTAAACTTAGTGCTTTATACCAAGAATATGCTGCTAATTCTGGCTTATCTATTTGATGCCATATTTCTGTTAAAGCACGGTAAGCACTAGGAAAATTTGGTTCTAGGTTAGTCGCTTCTTGGTAATAAGCAATAGCTTGTTCCCACTGTTTTTGCTTTACATAAATACTACCTAAATTAGCATAAGCTTCAGCTAAAGTTGGTTGTTTTTCCAGAGCTTTTTCGTACCAAGTAATAGCTGAATCTAGAGCATCTATGTTTTCCATAATTTGCCCTACTGTATTACTAGCAGGTGCAAAATCTGGAACTAATTCTAATGCTTTTAAGCAAGCAGCATAAGCTTTTTCAAAATGCCCTTGATTGAGATAATCTTCTGCTTGTTGGTTTAGTTTAAATGCTGCTATTTCTGGATTTTCCATTAGGTTAATTTTGATTCCTTTTCAGCTCATCGTCTTATTATATCATTGGAGATAAGGGACTTAAATAACTTGCGCCAGTTTCATTAACTCTAATAGCTTTTGTAAATTAACAAAAATATCTTTCTGTGCTGGTTTATCAGATAAGTTATTCTCAAATTCATCCCCTATCAAGTGGTAATGTTCTAAACCACATATATTACTAATTACCCAATAACAAACGAGTATATATTCAGGAGCAAAAATTTCAACTATTTTAGTCCCAGGATTACAGAATAAAATGTTAGTTAATCCAGCACCATGAGGTGCTATTACTACTAGAGCATTAGCTAAATATAATGCTTGTTCTTCTATTGAAAGTGATTCTAATATAATGGATTGAAAACCAAATTTTTCTAAGAGGTTAACAACTTCTTCTTCATTAACTACTCGTCGCTTTGATGTCTGACTACGATTTATATATATTCTCTCAGGGTATAATGATGAACTACTAATTTGTTGAGATAAAAATATATTTTTCAAAGCTTCACAAGCAATTTTTGTTGTTCTAAATCCAGACTTAATTGGAATAGATGGAACTATTAATCTATCAGTTTGGATATGAGGATAATTACAACTTTCTATGATTTTGCTTTGGGGAATTCCTAACTTTTTGATAGTTTCTTGGTGAAATCTTGTCTGAATTTTATTTACAATAAACTTATCTATACTTGATATATCTATACTGCTTTGATATAACAGAGATATCCTAGCAACCATATCAAACATCCAATGATAATAGCCACCAGCTCCAAATTTAACTGATAAAAATACTACTGTTCCCTTTAACTTGTGAACGGGGGGTAATTTAGACGAAGATATAATTAACCCACCATTACCAGAGGATATATCTCTCACCACTTTATTATCTGAAGTAATCACAACACTATTTAATTGATCTGCCCAAACTCGTGCTTCTGGGATAATTGCGATGAGTTCTTCTGCTAATTCTACTACCTTAGTTTGAAAATTAGGATGAAGTTTTTTCTCTATATTTTGAGATGGCAATAAATCTATTTGACTAGGAGGATGTATCTTGATTAGATTGATTGTATTTATGGCATTAGAAGTAACTTCCCAATCCCCTGTTAATTTACAAAACTTTTCCAAGACATCCTTTGATAATTGTTGATGCACTTTACATCTAACTGCTGCACTTAGATACTTTTGTTTTTCTAAAAGTTCGGCTATTTTTAAGTAGGTATTCCTCTGGTCAGCTTTAACTTGCAAAGCTCCAATCAAACAAGCGATCGCCTCCTCTAAAAGACCTTGTTTTTGTAAAACTTCTCCAAGCTTTATGTAAAACAAATGGTTATTAGGATTTAATCCAATAGCGCGATTATAAGAAATTTTAGCTTGCTGATATTCTTGTTTTTGTGTAAGTGCTTCCCCTAAGTTGTAGTGCAATGTAGGATTGTTTGGACTGATTTTTATTCCTTGTCTGTAAACTGTTATTGCTCTATCTAACTCCCCTTTTTGAATTAAAGTATTTCCGAGTTTATTGTATGCTAATGATAATTTTTTATCTGATTTGATTGCCTGGTTATAACAAGCGATCGCCTCTTCTTGTTTACCTAATTCTAATGATTTATCTCCGAGATTTAACCATTCTGTTGCTGTAGCTAATGTTGGCTCTAAAATCAGTGCTTGATATGTGCATTCTATTACTAACTGCTCTTTTCCTAAACACTGCCAGATTTTAGCCAAATTTCGATAAAAACCTGCAAAATCTGGTTGAATACTAAGAGCCTTTTCATAATATTTTATTGCTTGTTCCCATTGCTTTTGTCTAGCACTTATGCTACCTAGATTTGCATAAGATTCTGCTAAATTATGATTGTCTGCAATTGCTTTTAGATAGCAGTTCTTAGCTAATTCCAGCTTACCCATTTTTTGCATAACATTACCTAGAGTCTTATGAATTTCTCCACAGTTGGGTAATATTTCTAGAGCTTTTAAACAAGTGGCATAAGCTGCATCTAACTTACCTTGAGATAAATATATTTCTGCTGTTTTGGATAAATTCAATGCTGCATTTTTTTGATTTACAAAATCAGACATATTTTTCTTAACTCCAAATTTAATTTGTTTGAATTATAGAAAAAAAAGAAGATATTTTTTTGGTAAGTTATAGAAGGCTACCTGATGACTTAACCCTTACCTTGATAGTCTATTGAACTAACATATTAAAAAGCTGATAGCTAATGGCTAATAGCTGAATACTTAAATGTTACAATTACCAATCAAACTTAAGACCAAGATATTCCTCTAACCTCTGATTGTGAGGTTGAAAATATGCACTCAATTTTTGACGGCAAGACTGATTGATTGGTTGATAATAACCAGCATTAAACTTTCTATAATTTTGCAGTTTATATTCTGGTAAACCCAAGAAATCAAAAACTTGCTTCATAATCATAGTAGGTTTTTCATAAAGGTCTTCTCCTTTCAAAATTATAAATTGTTTTCTGGGGAATATTTCCATCCATTTCTTGATAAATTCTACATAAATACCTCTACCTATATAATTTCCAGGTTCTTGTTGCCAATAGTTGCTATCCCCCTGGGGTTTGTCTGGATTTTTTAAAAGCATTTCCAACTCTGAATCTATAGCTTTTTCCAAAGAGCGTTTCTCTCTTTTTATTCTCACCCAATGATAGTATTGAGAAACTGCTCTATCTACAGGATTTCTGAGAATTACCAATAATTTTACATCAGGAAATACATCATATATTCGTTTGGCAGAATTATAATATTCCAGATAATTAGGAGTAGCTTCACCAGTAATAAAATTTTGTGATTTGGGAATAGGAGGAAAATGTGCAAGATACCAATTAATTCCCTTGTTAAAGTCTCGATACCAAAAATGAGTTTCTTTCTTGATAGCTGGTATTACTTGAGGATGTTGACTAATGTAATTTTCTAAAGAAGTTGTACCACTCTTTTGAGCGCCAATAATAATAAAGTTAGGTCTCCTAGTATTTTGGGAATTCCAGTTTTGTTGAACAAACATTGGATAAGATTGCCGAGTTTTATGATAACAAGCAGTTTCATAGCAGGTAATTGCTACTTGCATATTTCCTATTTCTGTAAAAATTTCTCCTAGCTTGAGATGACATAAAAAATTATTTTGCTCGTTCTTAATAGCCTCCTGATATATGTTTAATACCTCCTGGAGCCGATTTTTCAGTAGGTATTTCCATAATAAATTATTGTTAACCAAAGGACTATCTGGTTTCAGTTTGACTGCTTCTAAGTAAGCATTAATAGCTTCTTCTTTTTGAGATTTTTGTGATAAAGCATTAGCTAAGTTGTAAAATCCATCAGAAAAATTAGGATTAATAATAGTTGCTTGACGATAAGCATAAATTGCTTCATTCCATCTTTGTTGTTTAGCATATATGTTACCTAAGCTGTAGTAACCCCAAAAAAAATTAGGCTGAACTTCTATACTTTTCTGGTAACAAGCGATCGCTTGTTCAACTTCCTCTCTCTCCTGAAAAACATCTCCTAATTTTTTGTGAAATAAATGATTATCTGGTTTCAACTCTATCGCACGACTATAGGCAAATATTGCTAAGTCATATTGTTTTTTTTGTTTCAATACTTCCCCTAGTAAGTAGTAACCTCTGGGATGTTTAGAATTTAGTTTGATGGCGTTGTTTAAAACTACTAAGGCTTCCTCCAACTCCCCCTTTTGAGTTAAAATTTCTCCTAAATTTTGATATGCAGTTGATAAATTAGGATTCATTTTAACCGCCTGACTATAACAATTAAATGCTGCTTCACTCTCGCCTAATTCTAAAAGTTTATTTCCTATATTTAAGTGTTCGGTTGCAGTAGCTGATTCTGGTTCTAGAATAAGTGCTTGATAAGTGCATTTTATTGTTAATTCTTCTTTCCCAAGATGCTGCCAAATTTTTGCTAAGTTGCGATGCACTCCTACTAAATTTGGTTTAATACTCAGAGCTTTTTCATAGGCAAAAATTGCTTCTTGCCAGTGTTTTTGTTTGGCATACATACTACCAAGATTAGCATGAGCCTCAGCAAAATTTTGAAATATTTTTATGGCTTTTTTGTAGTAAGTTTTTGCTGTTTCTATGTCGCCTTTGGCTTGCAAAATATCTCCTAGAGTTTTGCAAGCTGGTGCAAATTCTGGTTGGCTCTTTAATACTTTTAAACAAGCTGCATATGCTTGTTCTAATTTGCCTTGAGCTAAACTAGATTCGGCTATTTGATAAAAATCAGTTGCTACTTTTTCTGTATTTTGATTATTAAACATATTTTAATCTTTTTTATCTGGTTAATTTTGATAAATTATTCAAGAATATAACGCTAATTTGTGGCTACTCCTACAGGTGTCATTTCAGTTAGCCTCCTATGGTCGGAACTGCTTTAACAGTTATCAGTAGCTCTGCAATAAGGAGCCTTGAAATTTGGAATATTTTCTTTTTTTATCCCCTTAAAATGGGAGGCGCATACCCAGAAATTTTCGGTAATGGTGAGGATATATTTTTTAAATTTCTCTCCTACTCCCCTAATTCCTTTACTATTAGACATCTCCAATAATAAAAAATTAAATTAATTATTTCTCCCTACTCCCTGCTTCCTACTTCCTGCTCTCTCTTTTCTGAAGAGGTCTATTACTATGCACCACTACCAATTTGTGTTTATGTCTAAATTTATCTGCTGCTTCCCTGTCTCCTAACTGTTCAAAAATATAAGCAATTTTTTCATAACCTCCATTGTAATCTGGTTTAATTTTTACTGCCTGCTGAAAGTATTCAAGAGCATCAGACCACTTTTTTTGTTGAATATAAACTTGTCCTAATGATACATATAACCAACAAGAATTAGGCAGAATTTCTAGAGCTTTTTGATAACTAACTATAGCCTCGTCTAATTCCCCTAATTCTTGAAGAGCATCCGCCAATTTGCGATGAAATAAATAATTATCTGCTTTCAATTTTATGGCTTGACGATAATACTTAATTGCTGGCTGCCATTTTTTTTGTTGACTGAGTGCTTCTCCCAATTTATAGTGAAATATCGCAAAATTAGGATTAAGTTTAACCCCGCTCCGGTAAATATTAATAGCTTGATTTATTTTGCCTTGTGCGAGAAAAATTTTCCCTAATTTTTGGTAAGCATCCCAAACATTAGCTTTGATTTTAATCACTTGACGATAATAAATAATAGCTTGATTTAACTTACCCTGTTCATATAGAACATCTGCTAAATGTTTATGAGACCAAGGAAAATTAGGATTAAGTTTTACAGCACATTGAAATGCCTCAACTGCATCATTTAACTTACCTGTTTCTCGGAGAATTTTTCCTAATTTATGGGGAACTATCCAGTTTTCAGGTAAAAGTTTAGTTAAAGTTTGATAACAACTAATAGCTCCATCTAACTCTCCCTTAATTATCAAAACTTCCCCTAACTGAGAGTAAGCAGCAGATAAACTAGGGTTAAATTTTATCGCATCACGATAACAAGCGATCGCCTCAGAATTTTTACCTTCATTTAACAGACTATTACCTTGAGTAAGCTTTTCTAAAGCATTCTTTTCTAACTCTATTTTTTGAGCATCAGACCAATATTTTTTGGCTAAACTTAACTTACCTACTTTTTGCCAAACTCTAGATAAATTGCGATAAGCACCAGCTAAATCTGGTTGTAATTCTATAGCTGTTTCATAACAAGCTATAGCTGGTCGCCACTCTTTTTGTTTAGCATATAAACTGCCAATATTTGTGTATAATTCTGCCCAATTTGGCTGTTGTACCATAGCTTTTGTGTACCAATTTACTGCTTCCTCTAGCTTGCCCATCGCCTGCAATACATTGCCCAAAGTTTTACAAGCTAAAGGATATAATGGTAATATTTCTAAAGCTTCTTCACAAGCTAAATAAGCCTCATCTAATTTTCCTGATTCTAAATAAAATTCTGCTTCTTGATATAAACTAAAAGCTGACATTTCTGGAATAGAAGCTGAATACATATTTCTTTTTTATTTTGTAAATAATTTTATATCTTAATTGTAAGCATTTAGCAGTCAGCTACCCTCTTAAAGAGGAACTGCACTATCAGCTAAAAATCCAAGGGTTTAAGTCCGCAACTATACTTTACAACTATATTTGAAAATTTAGTGGTGCGTGTTAATAGAAGTTTTAATTGCCTATTGTATATATTAAGAGGCTAATTCCTGACTGCAACTTCAAAGAATTAAAAGTATTGGTAAAAGCTCATCAGTTAAACTTAGCTAAGAGCTAAAGGGTAATAGCTGTTTGTGCAGCATTCCGCAGGAAATACTTACCTTTAATTTTACCCTACAGTAACTTAAATATTCCTTTTCTCAACTTTAGTCCCAGTCAAATTTCATTCCCAAATATTCTTCCAATCTGTGGTTATGAACTTGGAAATAATCCTTTAAATTCTTACGCATAGACTTATCGATGGGTGAATAGTTCCCTGTATTATAATTTTTGTACTCTGAAAGTTGATATTCTGGCAAATCTAAAAACTTTAAAACTTGCTGCATACTAGCTTCTGGGTTAGCATAAAAATCTTCACTTTTCAAAACTAAAAACTGTTCTCTCGGAAATAAACCCATCCATTCCTGAAAAAATTCAACGTATACTCCTCGTGCTAAATAATTTAATTCTTGTCGCCAATAATTAATGCTTTTAGGAGAAATTGTTAGTTTTTCTAAATCTGACTTAATCACTTCTTCAAAAGTTCTATTTTCCCAATTTAATCTTAACCACTGATGGTATTGAGAAACAGCTCGATCAATAGGATTTCTCAATAGTATAATTAGCTTAATTTTAGGGAAAACTTGGGCAATTCTGGCAGCAGCATTAGGATGATCGAAATAACTAGGACTAGCTTCCCCTGTTAAAAAAATTTTCCCCTCTGGAATTGCTGGAAAATGAGCTAAATACCAATCAATTGACCCATTAAATTTCCAAGACCAAAAATCCATTTCTTTTTTGACAGGAGGAATAATCTGTGGATGTTGAATCAAATAACTATAAAGAGAAGTAGTACCTCCTTTATTAACTCCAATAATCATAAAATTAGGTGCTTTTACTTCTTTTATATTGTCTGTCTGCTGTACAAAATCAGGGTAATTTTTTTGAGTTTGCTGACGACAAGCATTTTGATATAAAGGTACAGCTTCCTGAACTTTTCCTAGACGAGTTAAAGCCTCCCCTAAATTTAAGTAAGACCAAAAAGAGTGAGGATTTTTTTCTAGAAAACTCTGAAAAAAACTGCATATTGTTTCTAGTTTATTCTCTTTAGTAAAAGCCTCCCATATATTGTGATAAAACCACCAACAAAAATCAGGGTCAATCTCAATAGCTTGGTGATAAGCTGTTACTGCTTCACCCCATCTTTGTTGTCGAGTTAAGGCGACACCTAAATTATAGTAATACCCTCGGTTTGGATTAACTTTAATTTTGTTGCGTAGTTCAACTATCTCTTTTTCTAACTGATTTTTTTTATCTAATAACTGCTTCAGTTTCAACTCAATTTCAGGATTTTTCTGATTAATCTCTAGAGCTAGATGATAAAAAATAATCGCTCCATCAACCTTATTAGATTTATCTAAACCATCTGCTAACTGTAAGGATAATTCAGGATTTTTTCGGAAAAATTCTCGTAATTTATGGTAAATAGGATATTTCTCTAGTGATTGAATAGTCAGAAGATGATCATTATTTATTGTCTGTGAATTTGAATTATATATTTGTTCTATAGCATCTCCTAGTTTACTGTAAACTCCCGGTAAATCAGACGATACTTTAACTATATATAGATAGTTGAAAATAGCTTCATCCCACCTTTGCAACTCCATCAAAACATTGGCTAAATTATAGTAAGACCAAGGAAAATTTGCATCAATTTTTATCGCACGATTATACGCAACAATAGCTTCATCCCGCCTTTGCAAGTTTGTTAAAGCATTTCCTAAATTATAATGAGACCAAGAAAAATTATGATTTAAGTCAATTGCACGACGGTAACTGATGATGGCTTCATCCCATTTCATTTGTTGGGATAAAGCTTGTGCTAAGTGATAGTGATACCAGGAAAAATTAGGTTTAAGCGCAATAGCATAATGATAATTTTCAATCGCTAACTGCCATTGTTTTTCTTGAGCATAAATCTCAGCCAGATGCGCATATTCTTCAGGTGTTTTTGGGTCTAAATTTGCATTTAAGGACATATTTTTTTGATTTTTAACCTAAGCTAAAACTCGGAAATTAAGGTAGAAGTCTGAATTTACTATTATACCAATCTGAACAACTGATGCTATTCATTACACTAATTTGATAAATGTTTGCTACCAATAAATTTCTAGGTGGCGCGGTGGTAGTTAAACAATTAATAATTCATAATTAATAATTCAGAATTAACAATTATTTCTCTTTGAGAGGGTATCTGTAAATAAAATATTAAATCCTGGCGTAGGGTGGGGAGGGTGAGGCGAACCCTTTATAGTCAGGGTCATTTCATTCTAGATTTTGGCAATGAATTTACTGGCTTTACAGATAGCTAAAGATGCGTTGTCTAAAGCTGGTAATCAGGTATTCTCGTAAATATATAAAATGGAAAAGTTGAGAATGAAATAGCCCTGCTTTATAGTTAAACTTAATAATCTCTGTGATTTGCCGTAACCCACCGAAACGTAAGAG
>JAAUYJ010151078.1_pt1 | contig 31507 bp, 24 predicted proteins | sample 7278031 | NCBI WGS metagenome assembly JAAUYJ01 (sample SAMN14350222, study PRJNA611818) | marine sediment metagenome | isolation source: surface marine sediment (1.8m) | place: French Polynesia: Moorea | collected 2018-08 | reverse complement strand
TAAACCGCTTAATTATCATCACTACTTATTAAGAGGGTTGATTTTTTAGTCAACTCAGATTCTGAAACCGTTATTTGATCCGTTTTTTCCAACTCTTGTCACCCCGTCAAAAACTATAGTCAATATTGCACAGCCAGAATCCGACTTCGTGGGGTTTGATGCCATTTCGATCCGTGCGAGATTATCAAGCTAAAACCCTCCATAGGGAAGATTCTCAAATTCAAGGTCCAACCCTAGAAACTCTGCTCAAAAAAGCAAAAAAGAAGTTGGAGTTCGATATGATTATTATGGGATCTCATGGGCGAAATGCAATCACTGAACTTTTTATGGGTAGTTTCAGCAAAGGAATTGTATCTCAGTTTTCTTATCCTATTATTATTTTTCCCACCCATCAATAATTTTCTTTGATTAAGTAGAATCGTCTATTTCTAATAATAGATTTTGTAAAAAAGCCAAAAGTTTCATCCGTTCAATGTAAGGCCATCCCCCGGATTCTTCAACATTTAACAATAAATCATATAAATCGTTACGACTATTCGGTAAAGAGGGTTCAAACAAATTAATGCGAATGTCTTTATGTAACTTTTCAAGGGTCCGTAGTAACTCAAGTAACTCTTGAGGATCATTATGACATTTTTGGGATGCCCTATTAACAATAAGGACAATTTCTTCTAAAGAGGTTCTCAATGAACCATTAGAAGCCTTAAGAGAGTAATCGGTTGTCGCTGGTGTGCTTGCTTGTTCCCTACACATCGATTCTTGCTTCAATAACTGATGTTATGTTAACTCATCACCAAAACACTTTTTCACCCAACTGTTATTAAGATTTTATTACTTTGAGAGTTTTTTAACTTGTTCTTAATATTTAATTTTGTTACAAAATCCCCAGGTTGCCACTGACTATGCTTCCCAGGCTATGCTAGGGTATAAATGATTGAGAGTTTGTTTAGTTCGGTTTCAGCATTGGTTGTGATTAGTAATTGGTTTGTTCCTGTCTACATCGGCTGCTGGGTTTCCGAAATTTTAGTTGATTCTCTCGTAAACTTCTAACTCATTTTGGAGATATCCCATGACGATTTATGTAGGCAATTTGGTCTATGATGTTACCTCTGATGACTTAACAGAGGTATTTAGTGAGTACGGTACTGTTAAACGAGTCTCTCTTCCCACCGATCGAGAAACGGGAAGACCTAGAGGCTTTGGTTTTGTCGAAATGGAAAATGATGACCAAGAAACTGCTGCCATCGAAACCCTAGATGGTGCTGAGTGGATGGGTCGTAACATGAGAGTCAATAAGGCTAAACCCCGTGAAGATTCAGGGCGCAATGGTTCTCGACAGTTTCGTAAACAAGGTAGTTTTTCTTAATTAGTCTTGCTCAATTTTAAGACTTGGATCACCTGAGTTAAATCAACTCAGGTGATATTTTGATTTTTAGGTAAGAACAGGAAGAGGAATATTGAGATGAGAATAGAGGGGAAAGCGATCGCATAACGCTTTAACTCTGTTTAAACAGTCTTGCTTGACTTGTTCATTCTCTTTATTTAATAAACAATCAGCAATAATATTACCAATTTCTGCGAATTCTTCCACTCCTAGCCCTCTGGTTGTCATCGCAGGGGAACCTAGTCTTAAGCCACTGGTTACAAAGGGAGACTGAGGATCAAAGGGAACAGTGTTTTTATTAGTTGTAATATTGATCTCACTGACCAATTTATCGGCTTGTTTCCCCGTCATCTCGATGCAACGCAAATCAACTAACATTAAATGGTTATCTGTGCCATCAGAAACCAGTTTAAATCCTCGCTCCATTAATTGATTGGCGAGGGACTTGGCATTAGCGATAACTTGCTCAGAATAAGCTTTAAACTCAGGTTTGAGTGCTTCTCCAAAGGCCACGGCTTTAGCTGCAATCACTTGTTCTAAGGGGCCACCTTGCGTCCCAGGAAAAACAGCTTTATCAAACTTTTTACCCAAATCAGGGTTATTGGTCATGATTAAACCGCCTCTAGGACCTCGTAGGGTTTTATGGGTGGTTGTTGTTGCTACGTCGCAGTGGGGTAAGGGGTTGGGATGATGGCCACTGGCTACTAACCCTGCAATGTGGGCAATATCAGCCATGAGATAGGCTCCCACCTCATCAGCGATCGCCCGAAACTTCTCAAATTCAATAACTCTAGGATAGGCAGAGTAACCACAGATCAATAATTTGGGCTTCTCTTTACGAGCCAATTCTAAGATAGCATCATAGTCTAATCTCTCTGTTTCAGCATTGACTCCATAATGAGTAGCTTTAAACCATTTTCCCGAAACATTTACAGGGGAACCGTGGGTTAAATGTCCGCCATGAGAGAGATCCATCCCCATGATAGTATCCCCAGGTTCGAGAAGGGTTAAGAAGACGGCAAAGTTCGCTTGGGCCCCGGAATGGGGTTGCACATTGGCGTGTGCCGCACCAAATAGTTCTTTCACTCGATCAATGGCTAACTGTTCAGCTTGATCCACCCATTCGCAACCCCCATAGTAACGTTTTTTGGGGAGTCCTTCTGCATATTTATTGGTTAACACCGAACCTTGTGCGGCTAAAACGGCTGGTGAGGTAAAGTTTTCGCTGGCAATTAATTCTAAATGTTCCCGTTGTCGTTGTAGTTCCCCTTGGATGATGGCTGCAAGGGTAGGATCGGTTTGAGCTAAAAAATCTAAGTTAGTGTGACTCACTGTTATTGTATCCTTTCGTTTTGGCTTATGTTGTCCCAAAGCCCTATTATAGTTAATCTTTAGGTGAGAGACTGATAAACAAAATATTAAGACGGTAGGGTGGGCAAATGAGAGGTTTATCTGGACAACCTCTCAAGTAGAAAACTTTGCCCACCTTACAAAACTGGTTTTTGATGTAACTTTAACGATGGGCACTAAACATCATCTCACGGGGAAAAGTGGTAGGATTACCATTGCTTTCTAAGCGTTGCCGTAACTGTTGTAATTTGGCTTCTTGTTGAGGCAAATTATCCACTAATTGATAGGGTAAAATTCCTTGTTCTATGGAAAAACTAGCTAACGTCCCCGCCGCAGCACCCACGGACCATTCAAACCCATGCACCCGATAAGCAGCCGCAGCAATGTGACTGGTGGCAATACTCTTCCCTGAGACGATCAAATTATCGACTTTTTGGGGAATTAACGCCCTTAAGGGAATTTGCGCCGGATGGGCCCCACCGTGAGCAATACGAACTCCTTGCCGTTCTCGGTTTCCGCGCTTTTCTGGGGGAGATAAGGCCATACAAGGATGAAAATCGATCATATAGTCGGCCACTCCCACGGAGTCAGGGTAAACGGTTGCATGAGTGCGTCGAGTAACCATATAAGACGGGCGATCGTTAGGGGTAACAAATTTCGATTCTAAATTAGCAATCGTTGACCACACCAACTGATACATCGGACGAGGTAAGGAAGTGCGATAAAAATCATGCCAATAATCTTTAGTGGAAATATCGATCTCGTTGATAGCAAACCCTTGAGGATGATCATAAGAAGATCTACCAAGAATGCGTCTTCCTTCGCGAATATAAGGATATTTGGACAACCCGTGAGCAGTTCCCATGGGGGAGTCTAACCCTTGTAAGAAGCGATGGTTAGGGCTTGGGCGTTTAACTCCATATCCTAAACGAGAGTCTGTCACGCCTTCTACTAACCAATAGTAGAACCCTAAAGAAAGTTCTTCCCCTTTGCGTAGTGCATCTGTGCGTAGTCCTCCTTTCCAACCGCCAGGTTCGAGTTGTCCTGTTTTTTCGAGTTGTCTACGACTATAAACTAAGTTATCTTGAGCAGTTCCGGGACGATAATCATTCCCCCATATCCAGTTTTGCATGGAAATATCACCGGGGGTGGGTTCATGAACCTTCATCGGCCCGACTTTCACTAATTTTCCTTTTTCGTTACTCCAGATACGTCGATAGGTAAATACTAGGTCAAAGTAGGCCATTCTGCGATCGCTGTCATAACCGTAGTAGGATTCGTACTGTTCATAAAAGGAGGGTTTTGTCTGAGGTTGAGGAGTTGCTGTCCGTTGCATAGCAAAGGGATAGGTGAACCCTTGTACACAGTAGTTATCGCCTTTTTCCGTAGGAGAAGAGGGATTCAGATGGTTACGAGGGTCCAGTCCTAAACGGTAGGGAACGTCCGCTAAAGCAATGATTTCCCCTGTCTCTGTGGCTTCTATGACAAACCAATCGGTAGGACTTCCTTTTTTAGCCTTAGACTCGAAACGAATAATTTTCTTGTTAAACCGTTGCGAATTTTCGTAACTATAAGCGTCTTCAATGGTTTTAGAAAGGGGTTCTTTGTTGAGGTGAGAGGTTCCAGCTTTGGGACTATGTTGAATAGCGATCGCACTCTTAATTAATTTCCTATCTTCACTTAATTGTAATTCTTTAATCACCGTTGACGGAAACCATTTTAATCTCCCACTTCCTCTTTGTTCAGCTTCTTTTAATTGTTGAGATAATAACTGATGACCATGATAAGGAAGAAAACAACTTTCACTAACCCAACACTCTCCAGGATTTTGTCGATTGTAGAGACGAGCAATGTTCTTTCTTAATGTATTGTATCCTCTCGGAAAATATTGTTGTGATCGTTGTTTTTTTCCTTCATCTAGGGCCGAGGTTCCTTGTGAGGAGATTTGTCCCCCAACCCAATCGGTAATCTCGGTTAAACAAACGGTTTTTCCTGCCAATAAACCTTCATAAGCTGCCGCAGAACCAGCTAAACCTGCTCCTACGATTAACATATCACAATTGATAGTTTCTTGATTATTACGGGAATTAGCTAACACTGGGACAGTAGATTCTATAGCAATAATTCCCAAAGAAAAAGCGGTCAAAATGTGCTTTAATGGTTGCATAGAATGGGGTATTTTTTTAAACAATAAATCCCCTAATTTCCTGTGATTTCTCCTCAGTCTTTCCATGATTTTTATTGAGTGTGTGAGTATAGCCAGTCGAATGATTAACTATTGTGAAGATAAATAGCTAACCATTTATTTTTGTTGTCTTTTCTTTTTTAAGTCTAGGAAAAGTGTTCCCAAAGGCTGCAATATTTTAAGTCTTTTTTCATATTTTTAAGATATTGTCTTATAAGTTAACAATTATCTTTATCAAATCAATGGTTTCTATAAAATTTCATTGATTTTATTATTATTTAATGGATTAATTTTAGTTGATTTTATATAATTGCTTTACTGTTTTAAAAGTTAAATAATTTATACCTTTTCGATATCTTGATTATTCACTTGAATAGAATTAGTATCAATTTGTTCTTTTCCTAAATAATCTTTCGTTTTTATAATAGCCTCTACTTTACTAAGTCTAGATTCTAAATCTTTTATCTTATATTGGTGATTGACTGCCATAGAACATTTTTTATCTTCTTCAAATAAAAAACGAGAAAGGATCTTCAAACTTCTGGAAAAATTAGCCAAAAGTAATGATACAGATATTGCTAAAGTCATCATAAATGGAATAGCACTCTATGGTATTGCTGAAGAAGAAACTAAACAAAAAGGATATAAAATCGGAATTATTGATAGAAATGAAGTTATCAAAGAAATTAAAGTTGATTGGAGCTAGTTTACTCAACTGGTTTGTTAAATCAGCCAGAAACTAAATTAAGTCTGAACAAATTAGAGTTAATGCAACTCTAGGTGATTTTTTACGTCTCAACTCATAAGTGAGATCAATGATATATAAATAAGCTGAAATTATGCCGCGTCCAACTTCTCGTAGTTCCTCTCCTAAAGCAAAACAAACGACTCGTCGTAGTGCTAACAATAATCGCAACTCAGTTTCTGTAGTTTCAGGAAGACGAAACAAAAGTAAACACGAACTATCGAAATCGGCAGTTGCTAGTCAACCGAGAAAATATCGAAACCAGTCTCAAAAAACTTCTCCTAATTTATTAGTAAAACTCTTTTTGTATGTATTACGTATTGGTATTATGGGAGTTGGGATTGGAGCGATCGCAGGAACAACCTTAACCATTATCAATCCTCAAGATATTTTAGCCGCTTATTTAAAGGCATCTCAAATTATTAATTCTAACAGTGAAAAAGTTGACGAAAAACCTGAAACTGAAGAAAAACTGTCACCTGTTCCTGAAAATCAACAAACAATCCCTGTTAGTGAAGAATTAAATGCACTCAAAGAAAAAATACAAAAACTTGATGCTAAATATCCCAATGTAAAACCTCAAGCGTGGTTTATTGACTTAGATAATGGGGCTTATGTTAGTTATCATGGGACTGAATCTATTCCTGCTGCTAGTACCATTAAAATACCTGTTTTAGTGGCCTTTTTTCAAGAAGTTGATGCGGGAAATATTCATCTAGATCAAATGTTAACCATGAATAAAGAAGAGATGGTTAGTGGTTCGGGGGATATGCAATATATGCAAGTTGGCAAAAAATTCCCAGCTTTAGAAGTAGCCAGAAAAATGATTGTTATTAGTGACAATACTGCCACTGAAATGTTAATCAAACAAATAGGAGGTAAAGAAGTTCTCAATAAAAGGTTTCAAGAATGGGGCATGAAACAGACTGAAATTAATAATATTTTACCTGATTTAGAAGGTACGAATAAAACGAGTTCTGAGGATCTAAGTAAGCTTTTAGCACGGATAGAAAGAGGAGATTTAATCAGTGCCAGATCCCGTGACCGCTTGATTACTATTATGGAGGGAACACGCACTAGAACACTACTTCCTCAAGGGCTAGAAAAACAGGCCAATATTGCTCATAAAACAGGGGATATTGGTACCATTATTGGAGATGCTGGTATCATTGATATGCCTACAGGAAAGCGTTATATCGGAGCAGTTTTTGCTGAAAGAGCCTATAACGATGTAGCCGGTCGTCATCTTATTCAAGACATTTCTAGAACCGTTTATCAACACTTTAAATATTATCAACCTCGTCCCCTTCCCAAAGCAATAGAAAAGACACAGGAAAGTCAGTCTTAATCTTAAGATCCAGAAAAAAGATCAGGCCATAGTGAATTTAGAGGAGATTCATCTACAATGGAAGAAATTTCTTCGACTTGTTGAGTAGTCAATTGCTTTTGCCATTTTGATAAACTATCCTTTGAGTTCCGATATGTATTAAAAAGCAGCTTCAACATACTCTAATAATTTTAGTTGATAACCTTGCCATGAAATAGGTTGACCTATTTCAATAACAGCACGAGGATTCTGAGAAGAAGATTGATACCCAATTTGGTGATGCACCAAAGCAACATCAAAACGACAATAATGATCAGCTAAATGGGTATATTCTCCTAAAAAATAATTGGCTGTTTGTCTAATTTTAGCCTGCTTCTTTGGGGTTACTGCTAAAATCCCCCCCCGATCCCAATTATTACTTTTCCTCGTTTTCACTTCGACAAAAACAATCTCATCAGTGTTACAGTGTTGGGCGATAATATCAATTTCTCCCCAAGGCGATCGCCAACGCTCATGTAAAATCTGCCAGCCTTGGTATATTAGCCATTGAGCCACAAATTGTTCGGCGATTTTGCCAATAGAAGTCATCAATTTACAGTAAAATAATAGATAATTGTAACATCAGTCAATTTATAGATTATGACTAAGATAAATGATCATAAAGCAATCTTGAGAGTTTGTGTTGTTCTGCTGTTATCGGTTGTTATCTATTTTATCGAACCAGTTACTCCAGCCTGGAGTATAAACTATGCCAAACAAAACTTAGTTGATCAAGATTTTTCAGGTCAAGATTTACGAGACTCAGACTTTGAACACGCTAACTTACGGGGTTCCAACTTTAGTCATGCTAATCTACAAGGAGTGAGGTTTTTTGCATCCAATTTAGAAGGAGCAAATTTTGAAGGAGCAGATTTAAGATATGCTGATTTAGAGTCAGCTAGATTAGTTCGTGTTAACTTCACTAATGCCGTTTTAGAAGGAGCATTTGCGACTAATACCTTGTTTAATGGAGCAGTGATTGATGGGGCAGATTTTACAGATGTCTTGCTGCGTCTGGATACAGAAAAAAAACTATGTGAAATTGCCACAGGAACTAATCCAGTAACAAGAAGGAAAACTAAGGAGACTTTATTTTGTCCATAATTTAATCACCCAATCAAACCTAGAAGATGGGGCTAAATTAAAAAGTCATTTACTTTATATATTGTCTATTTATTTTATTCATGGTTATTCTTATTTGCTTTTGCCACGGTTTAATCTGTAGCTTCCGGGAAATGTAATTAGCAATAAATAGGCTTAGACCATACCTTTTCATCCGAAACTGTACACGAAACCACCAATCTTGTAGCTTTAATTGTTTTTCAGCTAATCCACTGATTTCTAGATAGGGTAAACCACTCAATTCATAACCTCTACTTCTGAGTAGCTCAGAAGCCCTTGATTCGACTAATCTAATTTCATGCTCAGATAATTTTTGTTGCCATTGCTGAACTAATTGAGCATCTGGTTTGTCGTATGTCGTATCCTGATCATAGTCCAACATTTGTGGATGGTATTCTAAGCCTAAAAAGTTGCAAATTTTTGTCAAAGTGTCTACGGGATCAGTGATTAAATTCTCATAAATTACTTCTATATATCTATCGTCTGGTATCTGGGATTTAAGTTTATTCCATAAAGATTCAGCTTCTAACCATCTTTTTACACCTGTCCAAACATTTCCAGACCATCCCATCCCAATACAAGAACGAGCAACATCTCGACCATCTCTAATTAAATGAATAAAACGCGCATCTGGCCAGATTTTTAATAATCTATCAAAATGACGATGTACAGTTGCCCCGACTAATTTCTTCTGATTGTGATTCTTCCATTGCCATAAAAAACTATTAACCAGTTGAATATAGTCAAGTTCGCGATTAACACTTAAAAATGTTACATATTGAAAACTTGAAACAGTTTCTAACCATTCATAATATTGATTCAAGTTAGGAAAATTTCCATCATCACTCACTTTGTCGACTACATACTCAAATTCTGATGACCAGGCAAGATCAGGATGATGAGAGAGCATTAATCTTAAAACTGTTGTTCCAGAACGCTCAGCACCGACCAAAAATGTTGGTTTAGAAATTAAAAGTTGATGACTATCAGTATTCGTCATTTTTAATATATCAAGACTTCTTTACTACAAATTTTTAACAGTTTTGAGTGACAATTCTTTTGTCTTCACTGGGAAGTTTTTTAAGCGTTTTCGGTGTTTGGGTACTTGTATAACCAAACCTGTAATACCTCCGCAAATCAAAACAAAAATTGGATTAAATAGAGCATTAAGTGTATTATCTAACATATACAAGGTAATGACAACGGCCAAACACGCTGTCGGCGCAACTTGAGGATGAAACCAGAACTTAGCAGGATAGCGTTTTAAGGTAAAGATACACACAGGGATAAAAAAGGCTGCATACAAACTAACTAACCCCACCATTCCATTCCTCCCATAGATGATAATCCATAAACTATCGGTTACGGAAATATCAACTAATTCTCCCTCCCAATTGTAATCATAAACGCGACTTCGACTCCATCCTCCCCAACCAAAAACAGGTTTTTCCAGAGCTTTTGCTGCTAATAATTCTTCATTTTCTAGTCTAAATTGTAGAGATTGTGCTCGCGCTTCAGAAATATTACTGGAGATTGCGGATAGAACTGGTTCGGCAGCTTGAATCGTAACATTTCCGGTAGAGGCAAAAAACAAATAGCTAGATAAAGCTATAACAAGTATTAGTAGGGGGAGACTATTGCGTATTTTTTTGGCAAAAAATAAGATAATAAGACCATATATAAAATATAAATAAGCCCCAGTAGATTTGACTAATATCAATGTTATAATCAACGCCATTACTATTCCAGTCATAGGTAGAGGCCCTACTTTCTTGATAACTTTTGCTTGCCATAACCAAATTGCGATTAAAGTTACGGCCATCATCCACATTCCTACTTCTAGGCCATGTATCATAAAAACCGTTGGTCTAAAACCTCCATATCGTATAGTTTGAGCGAAACTATGGGCAAAATAACCATACACAATTCTATGAAGTTGTGGACTCATTCTGGTTTCATACAGGCATAAAGGCATATAAATTAATCCACTAATAAATATACTTTTTGCTAACTGATTTAGACCTAATAAATTATTCAGATAAATTCGTCCAAGGAAATAGGGTAAGCCGAACCGGACAGTTTGTGATAAAGTTTCAGAAAGTCCATCATAAGAGCCTAAACCATTGGTTGTAGATGAAAAAAAAGGAGAAATACACAAAATTAGCATTGGCAAATCAAGCCAATTAAATTTAAAGGTTTGAATTCGTCGAAAATCAAAATTAAATGTTAAGAATATAATACTATAACAAGTTGCTGAAATCCTAGTATAGTCTGGAATTCCAGGGAACGAAAACCCGGCCCTTTGTGGTAAAAATAACCAAGCCACTAAAAAGCTGATGATAACTGCTTTTCTAGGAGAAAAGTTTATAAATATAAATGTAACAATGGGCAGCCATAATAAAATAATAATTTGGGCTTGAGGACTCATAAAATTTATTTTTTAATTTATAATTTAATGTAAATTTATATATGTTAATTTCTAACAGTGATAATAATTTTTATACCAACTAACGAACTTTTTTAAGCCTGTTTCCAATGATGTATGAGGTTGAAATCCCACATCCTTAATAAGATCATCGACATCAGCGTAAGTCAGAGGAACATCTCCCGGTTGCATAGGAAGAAACTCTTTAATCGCTTTTTTACCGATACAATCTTCTAATACCTCAATAAATTGGCCAAGTTCTACTGGTTGATTATTACCAATATTATAAATCTTGTAAGGAACTGATGAACTCAGAGGTTGGGGAATTTGATTTATGACACGAACAATTCCCTCTACAATATCATCGATGTAAGTAAAATCCCTTTTCATCCTACCATAATTAAATACCTTAATTGGCTTATCTTCTAATATTGCTTTTGTAAATAGGAAATAAGCCATATCCGGACGCCCCCAAGGACCATAAACTGTAAAAAATCTCAATCCTGTTGTTGGGATACCGTATAAGTGACTATAGGTATGAGCCATTAATTCATTAGCTTTTTTTGTAGCAGCATATAAACTAACGGGATGATCAACATTATCATTGGTTGAAAAAGGAATTTTTCTATTTTTTCCGTAAACTGAACTGGATGAAGCATAGACTAAATGTTCTATTTTATTATGACGACATCCTTCCAAAATATTAACAAATCCTACTAGATTACTATCAACATAAGCATAAGGATTTTCTAATGAATGACGAACCCCAGCTTGAGCAGCTAAATGAACAACATAATTAAATTCGTGATCAGTAAATATCTGAGAAATATTATCTCGATTTGCTATACTAACTTGGTGAAACTCAAATACATCGTAAGTTTCTAGCTGTTTAAGACGAGCTTTTTTTAGATGAACATCATAATAATAGTTGAGATTATCAATACCAATAACTCTATAACCATCTTTCAATAACTTTATAGTTACATGAAACCCAATAAATCCTGCTGTACCAGTTACTAAGATATTTTTCATATTTGCATAAATTTTCGATTTAGATCAATAAAACAATACTTTATTTTCAGATATCTTTCTAGAATATCTCTATGAAATTACTAAGAGGCAAGCCTAATCCTAAGAGGTTTCGAGTAGCAAGAATACAGATAATTAATAAGATTAACCCAAAACTTGCCAAAATGTCCTGTTTAATGGGAGATAAAGACTCCCGCCATAGACCGTAGCTAAAAACAAAGTAAGGCAGAATATCATTGAATGCAACGCAGATAATTATCCCTGGAAGTTTCATTAAATAATAACCTAAAGGTAACATAATCAACATATAGCAAAATTTTAAAATATTAGACCATGCCAGATATTTTGGCTTACCAATCGCTATTAAAGCATCTCTTATGGTCACATTTAGCACTACAGGCCAAATACCAAGTGACAATATAGGAAGCATCCAGGTAGCATCTTTGTATCTATCATCATAAAGAGTTAGTATTATTAAATCTCCACCACAAAATAGACCGGCAACAATTGTTGCTAAAACAATAAGAATGAGCCGGCGTTTTCTTAAAATTTTATTGAGGAGTTTGTTTCTGGGTAAATGCTGGTTTTTAGCCACTAGAGGAAGAATAATCACACCGAGCCTACTCACAACTTGTTGAGGAAGAAAAGAAAAGGTTGTGGCTATGGTATAAATTCCTAGGATTTCTAAAGATAATAATTTTCCTAAAAGAATGCGATCAGCTTGATTGGCGAGAAAAGTCATAGCAGTTGAGATAAAGATCCAACTGCCGAAAGAAGAAATTTCTTTAATGGATTTTTGATCCCAGACAAAACGATTAGATATGTTGGGCTCAAGTCTGTGACTCATAACCATTTTGAGAAATACAGACACTAAGTTACCCACAACTAAGGCCCAAATTGATCTTTGGAAGTAAGCCCAGACAATCATTATACTCAGGGTTAATATTTGGACTCCTAATTCTAATATTGTTAGTTTACCAATCTCTAATTTACGGTTAAGAGTCGCTAAAGATGTGGAGTTAAACCCAGACATAATTGTGTTTAATCCAACGGTAGGAATTAACCAGAGCAGTTGCTGATTGCCATAAAATTGGGAGACAGGCCAAGCAATAAGACAACATCCTATCCATAACCCAAAGCCCCTAATAACTTGTAAGGTCCAAGCAGTGTTAAGGAAAATGGGGTCATCGCCTCTTGGACTACGGATAATACTTGGTTTAATTCCAAGATCTGAGAAAAGTTGTAAACCTTGAATAAATGTACTTACTAAAGCCATCAACCCAAACAATTCCGGAACTAGAAGCCGAGTAAGGATAAGATTAGCCCCTAAACGAAAAACTTGTCCGCCACCATACCCAACTAAAGTCCAGATAGAACCTGAGATCGCTTTATTTTTTAGAAAAGACATTAATACTTATAGCCGTGAATGTTTAGATTGTTTTGAGCAAGGACTGACACTACAGACTATTCTACAAGTTTTTTACATTAATCAACTATATCTATACATAGAACATTTAAGTCAAGTAATTTTACTTAAATGTTCTATGTATAATTCAGGGCAATTTAATAGAGTCCTGATAATCATGGAGTAAGATCACTTATGATTCTATGTTTTAGACATATAAATGGATTTTTTTTGCTGATTTTATCGTATTTACATTATAAATACTTAACTAAGCTTGATACCAAGTTATACAAAATTTAGTGCTAATACTTAATTATTTAGCTTAATTAAGGGCATTCTAATTGTAAGGAAATCAAACAAATTAATAGAGACGGAAAATTATGAGTCAGGATGTATTAAATTTCGACAACTTGATGCTGGAATCCTATGGCGAAAATCAGGATATTCAATTAGATACGACTGTTGAGGATAATGGTTCTACTCTAAAATTGGTGGGTAATGGTTGGAAGAAAGTTGATTTTTCTTACACCATTACGGCCGATTCTATTTTAGAATTCAAGTTTAAAAGTTCTGCAGAAGGGGAGATACATGGTCTTGGGTTTGATATTGATGATAATCTAAGTCCTGATTCCTTTTTTAATTTGTATGGAACGCAAAATTGGGGAATTAGCGATTTTGATAATTATCAAATTTCCACAGAAGATTCTTGGACTTATTATAGTATCAGAGTCGGAGACTTCTTTACTGGAGATGTTTCTTATCTAACTTTTGCTAACGATCATGATATTGATAACCCTAATGCAGAAAGTATTTTTTCTGATATTAGGATTTATGAAAATCAAACTCCGGTTGCATCTGATGATAGCATTAACATCCAACAAAACGAAACAATAACAATTCTTAAAGAAGATTTGTTAGTTAACGATAGCGATGCTGATGGCAATTCCTTAGAAATAATTGGTGTTAATAATCCTCTCAATGGGGAGGTTTTTCTGGATAGTAACGGTTACATCACCTTTACTCCTGATGCTAACTTCTCTGGAGCCACAAGCTTTGATTATACAGTGAGTGACGGTAATGGAAGTTTTGACACTGCCACTGTTACAATCAACGTTGAAGTTCCTATTATTAGCAATAGTGACATTGTTGAAAGTAGTAATATAATTGGGAACGGAAGTTTCACTACAACAAATGAAGAAAATATTTTCAACTCCAATACAGGCACAACTTATTCTACAGATGCTGGAATCGGTTGGATTGTACCCAAAAAACATAAATGGAATTTTGATGGAACTAATGAATGGGCTTATACCGACAATACTGGTGCAGGAGGCTTAATTCAAGTTATAAATGATGATGGGATTACTCAAGGGGCACAAAAGATTAGTTTTGATGCAACTAATATAGGTGCTGATAACACCTTAAAACTAAAAATTTATGGTATTGATGGTGAGTTTAAAATTGGCAATTGGGATAAAAATGCCTCTGTTATAAGTTTAGATGGCTCCCCTATTAATGTTGACACTTTACTCGATACCGATAATATAGCCACTGAGGAGTTTGATTGGAAAACTTTTTCTTGGGATAGTCTAGACTTTGGCAGTGGATATGAATATATTGCGCTGGTGTTTTGGACTGATGGGGTTGATGAAACGGATTTTCAAGCCATTGATAATGTTGCCATTGAACCAATAGAAATTAATCATTCTCCTCAAGCCTACGACGATCACTTTGTTACACAAACAAACAACTCTTTGAGTATCCTAGGATCAGATTTATTAGCAAATGATATCGATACTCATGGACAAATTCTCCAGATTACAGAAGTTACTAATGCTAGTAACGGTAGTGTTTCTCTTGATAGTCAAGGTAACATTTTGTTTAATCCCAATGCTGATTTTGCTGGTGTTGCCAGCTTTGAGTATACGATACAAAATGGGCAAGGTTTATTAGATCAAGCAACTGTAACTATCAATGTTACTAGTCCTGTCGCTGAACCAATAGAAATTAATCATCCTCCTCAAGCCTACGACGATCACTTTGTTGCACGAACAAACAACTCTTTGAGTATACTAGGATCAGATTTATTAGTAAATGATGTCGATACTCATGGACAAATTCTCCAGATTACAGAAGTTACTAATGCTAGTAACGGTAGTGTTTCTCTTGATAGTCAAGGTAACATTTTTTTTAACCCCAATGCCGATTTTGCTGGTGTTGCCAGCTTTGAGTATACGATACAAAATGGGCAAGGTTTATTAGATCAAGCAACTGTAACTATCAATGTTACTAGTCCTGTCCCTCTAGGAACTAACCTTGATGGAATTCATGACTGGTCTACTCAAGTTCCTTTTGTTGATCGCTTTAAATCTTCTCGTAAGTGGATAACTCAGGCAAATGGCGTTTGGGATACTAAGGAATATGACCTATTGGATTTGGATGAAAATGGTTGGGTTAAGTCTTTACCAGCACTGGAGGATGCACCCCAATATACTGATGTAAGTACCATTTTTACTTCTATAGACCAAGGCCGATACATTGTCTTATACGAAGGAGAAGGTGAAATTGAATATCAAGGTGGTAAAATAATTGGTGAAAGTTCTTCTGTTGAGGGTCGAGATGTTATTGATATTGGAAGCAATGAAAATCTAATCATAAAAATTACTGAAACAGATCCTAATGCAACAGGAAATTATATTCGTAACATTCAATTAATTCCCGAAGCTCACGAATCTACTTACCAAACTCAGACATTTAACCCAACCTTTCTGGAAAAAACTCAGCCTTTTGGTGCGCTTCGGTTTATGGATTGGATGAAAACAAATAATTCAACTCAAGGGGAATGGAGTGAAAGACCAACTTTAGATAGTTCTACTTGGTCAGCATTAGGGGCCCCAGTTGAAATCATGGTAGAAGTTGCCAATACTCTAGATGTAGATGCTTGGTTTACTATGCCCCATCTGGCTACTGATGAATATGTGACTAATTTTGCCACCTATGTCAGAGATAACCTGGAACCAGAACGTAACGTCTACGTTGAATATTCTAATGAAGTTTGGAATTGGCAGTTTCAGCAAACAGGGTGGGTTGATCAACAAGCTAAAAATGATCCCAATTTCAACGGAAATCGGATGAATTGGTTTGGCAAACGAACCACTGAAATTACCCAAATTTGGGATCAAGTCTTTGAGCAGACGGGAGATAAAGAACGGGTGATTGGGGTTATGGGTTCTCAAGCTGCCAACACATGGATGGCCGAACAAGCTTTAAAGTATGAATCTTGGTCAACTGAAAATAAAACCCATGCTGATTATGGCATTGATGCGATCGCTATTGCCCCTTACTTTGGGGGTTATTTAGGATCACCTAAGAATGAGACTGAAGTAGAAAAATTGACTGTGGATCAACTCTTTGATGAATTAACCCAAGGAGGGGTTTTGAGTAATGGATACTCAGGAGGGGCATTACAACAGGCTTACGATAATATCGCCAATTATGCAGATTTAGCTCAAGAAGAAGGGTTACAACTCTTAGCCTATGAAGGTGGACAGCATTTAGCTGGACACGGGGGAGTGCAAAACAATCAAACCATTACTGACCTATTCATTGAAGCTAACCGTGATCCTCGCATGGGAGAGCTATATAAAGAATATTTCGCTAATTGGTATCAACAGGGTGGTGGGTTATTCATGAACTTTAGTGATGTGGGTATACCTAGTAAATGGGGAAGTTGGGGAAGTTTAGAATCCATTGATCAAGATAGTTCTCCAAAATATGATGCCCTGATAGACTTAATTGAGAACGGCATTCAAACGGCTCCATAGTTCTTAGTAGAGACGTTTTCTCAAACGTCTCTACTAATTTTTATCTGTGTCATTTTCAGTCACAAACTGCTGTAGATTGCTGAGCAATTATTAAGAAATATAACATTTTGTGAAAAGTTATTGACTTCCCGCCAATCATACTCATGAACTTCTAAAAAGTGTTTTAAAATTGAGTCATGAAATGCTGACATTTCGCTCTAATTGCAAGTATTTTTAATTACCATCTTAATAGCTATACATAAGATTAAGCGGAAGGTAAGCAGATGAACTGATTGGGAGAATTCAATAATGAAAGAGAGAGAATTGTTTACCAACTATCTAAAAAATCAACGCAACTTCCAAGGAGCAAGCTTACATCAGGCTAACTTAGAAGGACTTAATTTACAACGTATCAATTTCAGCCGTGCCGACTTAAGTGGTGCTAACTTGAAGCATACTGACCTAAGTGGTGCTTGTCTAGCTCAAGCTAATTTAACCGATGTAGACTTAAGTGATGCCAATTTGGTTGGGGCTAACTTGACGGAAATTAATCTCATTGGTGCTGACTTGACTGGTGCAGACTTAAGCGGGGTTGATCTAACCAATGCAGATCTACGTTGTGCTAATTTACAGAATGCTAATTTGACCAAAGCTAAGCTTCAAGAGGTTAATATCGATGGAGCAGATTTGAGCGGGGCAAAGCTTTGTGGTGCTACTGTGATCAACACTGACTTAAGTGTAGCTGATACAAAAGAGGTGTCTTTAGAAGGTAGTGAACAATGTGAATTAGCACAGCCTTTATCAGCCACATCTGCCAATTGGGTTAGTTGGGCGGGTTGACAAAGTCAGAAGGAGGACATTGTTTTTATCATGGGGGTTTTTTACGGCTATTTTCAGGAATTATGCCTTCAAATATGCGGCTTTAGACCTTAATTGTCTGGCTAAAGTTCGTCTCCTACATTAAATTAATACAAGCATCCTGCTTGTATTGTCGCCTTAACTGGTGGTTTCAGTGGTATATAGTTCTCACCCTCGTTATCACCATTGATCGGCGATCGCCTTTGAACAAAATCGTTTAGCGCAGTCCCCATCTAAAATTTTTAATTTTAGATGGGGACTGCGCTAAACCAATAAATAAAGGCGAAGCATCCTTATTGTGATTGTTCTTGATTCTGTACATATTCAATTAGAGAATCTAAAGGAGCTTGTGTGCCAACACTAAATAATGGCTTGACATACTCCACTGCCCTTATGGCGAGTGGATTCTGATTCAACAATTACTTGTTGAAACCTACTCTCAAATGAGGTTTACTAGGCTGACTGGTACTTACCTTACTAGGTCATACATCCATTTGTTTCCAGACACCCTGCCGATTCAGGGTTAGTCGTCACTTTCTGGGGGACTCCCAGTAGGTAGCTTAAAATTGCTACACTCCAATTCTAACACAATTACGCCCTGAAGGGCGGGGTTTTAGACCCATTATTTTTCGATAACTACTTGACCAAAATTAATGAGTAAGTCAAATGATGATTAATTATCCATTGAGCATTAAAATAATTAACGTCGGTTTTGGATAACAATATGTGGGAAAGATAGGAGGCGAGGTTTTAGGTTTTAGATGTGAGGGAAAAAGTATTATTCATTAAAAAAAGAGAAAACATTCCTCAATAGAAAGGGAAGCCAAAAAACCTAACTCTGAACCCATCACTTGCATTGTCTCACACCTTGTCATTCTTCCTGCTTTATTTTGACTTCATTTAGGTAATTATCATGTTTTCTTGGCTTAAAAGTTGTAAATATGTTTTATTAGCTGTACTCTCCTCTGTTTTTAGTTCCTCACCTACTGTAGCAGCCGAAAAAATTCAGATTGTATTAGAGTCCCTTAATTTAACTCTTCGAGTTGAGTCTTTAGAAAAATTTGCTGATGAAGGAATTATCAATCAAGATTTAGCCTTTTATTTAAAAAGGGCTAATTTAGACGAAAATGGGCAAGACTTATTAAGAGAAATTTTATCAACTCAATATCCTATTGATGGGGTTCAACTGGCCACTTTCTTAAATACGCCTACAGGAGAACTTTTATTAAACAGAATTGGGGTTTTAATCTCTGTTCCAGGAGGAAGAAATGGCAAATACCTCTTAAGAGGAGCATTAATTCAAGCCGCTTTAGATACCCAAGAAGGATTAACCTTAATCAACATCCTAAATCATTTAGCTACAGATGTTCAACTCAATGTTTCCCAAATTAAACAGGCTTTAGATTATCAACAACGCTTAATCTTAGCAACAAATTCTTTAACTCAGGATGCGATGATATTATCTAATCAAAAAGCGGCTGAAATTAATCACGATTATAGCGCTCTAAAAGATATTAGAGAAAAAGGGAATTATGGTGTTAACCCTGTTCGAGTCATAAAATTAACTGACCCGAATCGTCAACGAACCTTTGACTTACATCTCTATCAACCCCAGCGTTGGAAGGCAGGTAAAACCCCTGTTGTTGTGGTTTCTCATGGCTTAGGTTCTCACCCAGATGACTTTAAGGAATTAGGACAACAATTAGCTTCCTATGGCTTTTTAGTAGCCATTCCTCAACATATAGGAAGTGATAAAGAAAAGTTAGAATCAATGCTCAATAATTATTCCCGTCAATTGTATGACTTAGAAGACTTTATTAACAGACCCTTAGACATTAGCTATGTTTTAGATGATTTAGAACGGAGAAATGAGACAGAATTTAGCAATAGACTGAACTTGGATAAAGTTGGGGTACTGGGTCATTCTTTTGGCGGTTATACAGCTTTAGCTTTGGCCGGTGCAACTTGGGACTTTGATAATATTAGAACTTATTGCGATCGTCCTGTTTGGGAATTCAATCTCTCTATGTTATTACAATGTCAAACCTTAAATTTACCCCAGCAACTGTATAATTTTAGAGATCCAAGAGTCGCGGCGATTGGTATTATGAATCCCGTTAATAGTGTTGTTTTTGGTTCACAAGGTTTAGAGAAGGTTGATATCCCTATTATTATTGGTGCCGGGACAAACGATCCTGCAACACCTGCCATTATTGAACAAATCAGAACATTTGCCTGGGTAAGTAGTCAAAATAAATATTTATTTGTTATGGAAGGGCAAGCCCATTTTTTGAACACTCCTGATGCCAATTCTCAGGTTAATCAGTTAGTTAGTTTATTAGTGAATTTTCAAGAGGTTGAACCCAATTTATTTACCCTTTATGGGAATACTCAAGCCACAGCTTTTTTACAATTTTATTTAGCAGGTGAAGATAGTTATAAAGTTTATCTTGAACCTAGTTATTGGCAGTCTATTAGTGACCCATCTTATCCTATTTATTGGCTGGACCGTTCAGCCGTTACCACTTTAATCAATACTTATAATCGGTTTAAACCCAAGGAAATTCCGACTTTATTTCCCAATTAATTGCTAGATTTTTTGTTTAACCAGTAACTAGACTTAGATGAGCCATCGCCACTTCCACTCATTGAGAAGTATACCCAGGATTGAATCACTTCTCGGTGACTTCTGGCCAACTCTTAACTCATTAAATGTTCTAAGACAAAATTAGTATAAACATCCCCTGCTAAAAAGGCGGGGGTTTCTAAAACTTTTTTATGAAAATCAATGGTGGTTGGAACCCCTGTAATAGCACATTCTCTTAACGCCCGTTTCATGCGTTTAATAGCTGTATTTCTATCAGGACCCCAGACAATTAATTTACCAATCAAAGAATCGTAATAAGGGGGAATTTCGTAGTCCGTATAAACATGAGAATCCATTCTTACCCCAGGTCCACCAGGAGGAAGATAACCACTGATTGTACCAGGATGAGGTCTAAAATTAAGCTCAGGATCTTCAGCATTAATGCGGCATTCAATGGCGTGGCCTTTTAAGGGAACTTGTTGCTGTTTTAGTTGTAATTTTTCCCCTTGGGCGATGCGGATTTGTTCTGTAATCAAATCTAATCCCGTAATCATTTCTGTAACTGGGTGTTCTACTTGGATACGAGTATTCATTTCCATAAAGTAGAAATTACCCTGATTATCCACCAAAAATTCTACGGTTCCCGCCCCTACATAATTGATCGACTTAGCGGCTTTAACTGCTGCGTCTCCCATTTTTTTGCGTAGTTGGGGGGTTAAAAAAGGACTAGGGGCTTCTTCTAGTAATTTTTGATGACGACGTTGAATAGAACAGTCTCTTTCGCCAAGATGGATAACATTGCCATAACCATCGGCTAAAATTTGGAATTCGATATGACGGGGACGTTCAATAAACTTCTCTAAATACACCCCAGCATTCCCAAAAGCTGCTTCTGCTTCTCCTTGCGCTGCTTGAAAGAGACGAGAAAAATCACTTTCTTGCTCTACCAAACGCATTCCTCGTCCCCCTCCTCCGGCTGTGGCTTTAATAATAACTGGGTAGCCAATATCACCGGCAACTTTTAAGGCTTCTTCTTCACTTTGTAGCAGTCCCCAACTACCGGGAACAGTTGGAACACCCGCTTTTTGCATGGTTTTTTTAGCGGTAGACTTATCCCCCATAGACCGAATCGCTTCAGGAGACGGACCAATGAAGACAATTTGATGATCAGCGCAAATTTCTGCAAAACGAGCATTTTCCGCTAAAAACCCGTACCCTGGATGAATTGCGGTGGCATTACGAGTCAAAGCAGCCGAGATGATATTGGGAATATTCAGATAACTTTTCCCACTGGCCGGCGGACCAATACAGACACTTTCATCAGCCAATTGAACATGGAGGGCTTGACGATCAATGGTGGAGTGAACCGCAACCGTGCCAATACCGAGTTCTTCACAACTGTGTAAAATTCGTAAAGCGATCTCCCCGCGATTGGCAATTAGGATTTTGGAAAATTGCATCGTTTAACCTGTGCTTGACATGCTCCACTGCTCTTATGGCGAGTGGATTCTGATTCAGTAATTACTCACTGAAACCTACTCTCTTACGAGGTTTACTAGGCTGAGGAGGTACTTACCTTGCTAGGTCATACATCCATCTGTTCCCAGATACCCTGCCGATTCAGGGTTAGTCGTCACTTCCTGGGGGACCCCCAGTAGGTAGCCCTTAACGCTACGAATTCATCGTAACACAATTACGCCTGTTAGGGCGGGGTTTTAGACCCATTATTTTTCGATAAACAGTCCTATTTAGTAGGATATCTGGTTTTGTCCTCCTGAAGATAATCAGAAGGACAGATTGGAGAAGATTATCGGGTTAATTGCACAGCTAAATTCACCGTCTCTCCAGGGTTAGGGGTCATTACCTGAGTGGAGAGATGATTTTCTTGTAATTGTTGACGAAACTTATCTATGGTTCCTTCTTGTCGCAATACAGAAACTAAAAGCCCTTGATAGTCTGTTTCTTTGGCATCGGCAGTGGGTAAAACGAATTTGGGCTTGAGGGTTTGACACAATTTCAGGGTGGTATTTTGTCCCTGTAAGACCGGGAGAAGATGCAAAATGCTGACTCCTGCCACTGGAGTTAAAATAACGTCTATGGGGGCTTCTTGGGCTAACTCAGAGCAATGATTCCCGTGGGGTTCGTAGTAAAGTTTTTGTTGTTCTTTTAAATCAGTGATGACGTAGGCATTTTCCACTAATTGCGGTCCGATCAAAGAACCTGGAAAGGCTTTTATTTTTATTGTTTCTTCTAAGTTGTAACTTTCTCCATGCTCCAAGGAGTGAATTTGAGTATATCCTAGTCCTTTGACCACTTTTGCTGCATTAGGAGAAGCAACAACAGGAATATTCTGGTTTAATTCTTTGAGAGTGGGAATATGGGCATGATCATCCAATCCTTGAGACAAGAGAATGAGATCAATGGGATCTTTGAGATCATATTTTTTTTGCTTAATTCCTTTAAATAACCATTCTAAGTTACCAAAAACCAAAGAACCAACTAACCAAGGATCTAAAAGGATTCTTTTTCCTGCAATTTCTATTAACCAAGAGTTATTATCAAGCCAAGTGAGTTGCATAATAGAGTTTAATGATTGATTTGATGTGAGCTAAAAAAGATGGATAAATCATCTTTATTTTAATAGCTTAACAATTTTTCTGCTTTTGCTTATACTCTAATGGTAAAGTCATTGGGTGACAACATCCCTAAAAAATGGGGAAAATTTCACCCCTCAATTAGTGGTCTTTCAAAAATGATAATACTAGGATAATGACTAATTCTCTCTATATTAGTACCGTTGAACCGAGAAGTGGTAAATCCTTAATTGCTTTAGGGATTATTGAATTAATTCTCAGAAAAACGACAAAAGTAGGATTTTTTAGACCCATCATTAAAGATGCCATTGACAAGAAACCTGATCAACATATTGATCTAATTTTATCCTCTTTTCAATTGCATCAAAGTTATGAAAATTCTTTTGGCTTATATTATTCTGAAGTCAGTTATTTAATGGGAGAAGAAAAATTCGATAAAATTTTAGATAAGATTATTACTAAATATAAAAGGCTAGAAGAAACTTGTGATTTTATTGTTTGTGAAAATTCAGATTATGTCGGTGAAAATTCGGCCTTTGCTTTTGAGATTAATGTCGCTATTGCAAAAACTTTAGGCTGTTCTTTATTAATTTTGGGCAATGGTTATCAAAAATCTGTAGAAGAAATCTGTATTTCTCTTAAAATTGTTGCGGATTCTTATAGAGATAAACACTGTAAAATACTAGGGATTATTATTAATAAAGTTGCTGATAATGCTCTAGAAAAAATAAAAATCTATCTCCAAAATACTTACAGTGAAAATAACTATCTATTTTCGGTTATTCCCTATGATAAAAAGTTAGATAGCCCCAGAATGCGAGAAGTAGCAGAACAACTAAAAGCTCAGGGTTTATATGGTGAGAAGGGTTTAAATAATTTAGTCTTTAACTATCTCATTGCTGCCATGCAAATGCAGCACGCAATTACTCAACTTCATGATAATGATCTCGTCGTCACTCCATCGGATAGAGGAGATGTTATTATTGGCACTTTACAAGCACATCAATCAATAAATTATCCTAATTTAGCAGGAATATTATTAACAACAGAATGTAAACTAGAACAATCAATCAGTCGATTAATTGCAGGTTTACGAGATACTTTACCCATACTTTGGGTGGATACTTATACTTATCCTACTGCTTCGCGTTTACAGACTATTTATAGTTCTTTAAAGCCAGGAGATATAGAAAAGATTAATTGGAGTATTGAACTGTTTGATAAATTCGTTAACTTACCTATTTTAGAACATCTAATTAATCAGATTAAAATTGAGGGAATTACTCCCAAAATGTTTACTTATAATTTAATTCAAAAAGCTAAATTAAGTAAGCGTCATATTGTCTTACCAGAAGGAAAAGATCCCCGTATTCTCAAAGCAGTTGCTACCCTCATATCCCAAAATATAGTTGACATCACATTACTCGGAGAAAAAGAACGTATTGAACAAACAATACAAACTCATGGTATTCAATTAGATAGTAATAGTCTCAGAATTATTAATCCTCTTAGTTCTCAGAATTTAGATGATTATATTGAAACTTTATATGAACTAAGAAAACATAAAGGAATTACTCTAGAAAATGCCAAAGATATGTTAATGGATGTTTCTTATTTTGGGACCATGATGGTGTATTCCGGGGATGCAGATGGCATGGTTTCAGGAGCTATTCATACTACAGGAAACACGATTAGGCCAGCTTTACAAATTATTAAAACTAAACCTCAATATCAGTTAGTTTCCTCTGTATTTTTTATGTGTTTAGCTGACAAAGTTTTAGTGTATGGAGACTGTGCCATTAATGCTAATCCTACCGCAGAACAATTAGCAGAAATTGCCATTATTTCCGCAGAAACTGCCGAAACATTCGCTATTTTTCCCAAAGTTGCTTTACTCTCTTATTCATCAGGAGAGTCAGGAAAAGGGGAAGATGTGGAAAGAGTGAAAGAAGCAACAATGATTGCGAAAAAACGCCGCCCCGACTTATTATTTGAAGGTCCCATACAATATGATGCTGCGGTTGATAAAACAGTTGCAGCGCAAAAAATACCGGATTCAAAAGTTGCTGGAGAAGCAACAGTTTTTATCTTTCCTGACTTAAATACGGGGAATAATACCTATAAAGCTGTTCAAAGAGAAACGGGTGCGATTGCTATGGGACCTATTTTACAAGGCCTGCAAAAACCAGTCAACGATTTAAGTCGTGGTTGTACCGTTGAAGACATTATTAATACAGTGGTTATTACTGCGATTCAAGCAAGGGGAAATTAATCATTAATTCGGTGAAAAAATGAACAATTTCCTGGCAATTTAATGAATAAAAGGAGCAAAGAAATTAAGAAAAGCATAACGATGACGAGACTGTATCCAGATTTTACCGATACCTTTGAAGTGGCAAAAAAGATTATGTTCTCCTACTGAGCCTGTATGTAAACCTGGGGCTGATAGACTATCAATTTGTTTAATTTCGTAGTTTAATGTATCCTCAAAAGCTACCAAATAACTAAGATTAATAATATAGTCATTATTGACGGAAATCTCTTGACTATTACCATAAAAACTTAACCATAACTCCCCTGTTCCTAATAAATGGACAAAGAAAGAATCTTGTTCACTTATTTGTTTTATTAGAGGAGAAGACATCATTCTAAACTGAATATTTTCACTACAAGCGAGAAAAGAAAAAATTTGACTAATGATACCAACTTCAGAACTTAAAGAATAATGCTGTATGGTTCCTAAAATGTTAGGAAATAGATAAACACTACCAGGTAATTTAGGAGCTTGAACCTCATTAATGGTTAAGTTAGAATCTAAAGAGAAATTGAGATCAAAATTAGGCAAACCGGGGGTAATAGTTCTGCCAATTTCTATTGTATCATCTTTAGCAGTTAAGGTTGATGTTTTAACAAAAAGCTTATCTAATGGCCTTAAATTAATCGTTAAAAAAGCAGCCTCTGGATTTTTTTGAATTGTATAATCAATTTTTTTATGACCTGACATTTTATTGATTATTTAGACTTTAGTTGTTTTGCAATTAAGTGTCCCCAATCTTTTGCTTGATGGGTTTGACAGTACAATTTACCTTTTCCCTTAAACTTTATGAAAAAATTTAGAGGTTGAAACCACTGGAAGATTCCTTTTTTTTGAAGTTTAATAATTTCATATTTTAAACTATTTTCAAAGCCAACTAGATGATCAGTTTTTAGCCAATATTCTCCATCGACATCAATGGAATAAATCGACCCTAATCCATTCAATAAAACGTGTCCTTTTCCTGTAATACTTAATAAGTTTAAGCTGATATTTTTATGGGGTAATTTTATTTCTGGAATTCCAAAAAAAATATCCATCTTCCCACTACAGGCTAAATAACCAGAAGCTAAGGCAATTAATTTATAACTGGTTGCTTTATGAATAATAATATTACCCATCATTCCAGGGGCTAACCAGATTTCATTATGATCTCCTAACCCACGAAATTCCGTTAAGAATAAAGATTCACTGCCAACGATACCTTGAGTTTTTCCGTTGCTTTTACCAGAACTACGGCGTAAGGTAGTGTTGATGCTTAAATCCCCTCGCATCGCTACTAAAGTCCCTGCTTGAGCCATTAAAGTCTCATCATTTTTCAGGAGAATACAAGCAATGGAACTTTCTCGTTGGTCTAAAATTTTAACTTTCATCTAAAATTAGGCAACTTTGAGATGATTAAAGCTTATCATGTGAAGTTCTCCCGCCGTTAACCGCTTAGGCGGTATGACAGGGGGTTCTAACTATAAGTTAAATGCTCCCCTACTCGCAAAGCGTTGGCAATAATGGTTAGGGTGGGATTGACACTTGCGCTTGAGGGAAAAAAGCTGCCATCAACCACATACAAATTATCAACATCATGGGTGCGACAATTTAGATCAAGTACAGAAGTGCTTGGATCTTCTCCAAAACAACAGGTTCCGCAGTGGTTAGCTGTAACTTGAATCGGGATTTCGCTACGAGGATAAATACGACTTCTCTTAAACAGAGAATCTTCTAAGGTTTTTTCGACTTGTTTTAAAGTGTCTATCCAACGATAAACTAAGCGATCATGAGCTTCAAGATTGTTAGGGGTATAATCGATGTAAAGTTTTTCTCCTTTGAGTCTGACTTGGTTCTGATTATCTGGCAACGCTTCAGTTTGCACCCACCAACCAATGGAACGCTTGGCTAACTGTTCTAGGGCAATATCAGGGATAACTTTCGCTAAAACCGATAAAATAGGCGGAGATTCAGCAAAAATAAGCTCTTGGAGTAATCCCCCAGTATTTTGGATGTGACCCATAGGATAGGGAAAATCGCCATCTCCCCAGTAAAAATCATTAAGACAAACGGTTCTCGGAAATTTACCAGAATTAGGGGTGGCACTTAGTTGTACCATTGCTGTCATCAGGGGTTTCATCAGATTGCGTCCCACTTGATCAGAACTATTGGCAAGTCCATTGGGATGTTTTTCATTAGCAGAACGCAAGAGTAGGGCAGCAGAATTAATTGCACCGCAGGCTAAGACAATGATGTCAGCCGAAAATAGATATTTTTGTCCGTTGATCTCTGTTTCCACTGATTTTACCTGATTTCCTGAGCCATTCGTGTGTAAACAAACAACTTTGGCATCGGTTTTGAGGGTAACGTTAGGAAACCCTAGCACTAGACTAATGCCAAAAACTTCTGCATCTCCCGTGGGATCATCGTTTTGACGGGTTAAGGATAAAGGTAGGGTAGCAGGGTGTAATCCTTGGGATGCGATCGCATCGACAATTTCTTGAATCGGGGGCTCATGATTGACCGCAGCATAGGAATAATCCATACTACGGGGAGGCTCAGTGGGATCTTGACCTGATTTTCCATGAACTTTATAGAGTTGTTCAGCTTCGGTGTAATAGGGTTCAAAATCTTGGTATTTTAAACACCATTCTGGGGAAATCCCGTCTTGGTGTTGGACGGCTTCAAAGTCTTTTTCCCGCATCCTTAAAAGGGCTGCACCATAGATTTTTGTATTGCCACCCACAGCATAATTAGTTTGCGGAGAAAAGGGTTCTCCTGAAGTGTCGTACCATTTTTCAGGAGCATGATAACGGTCTTTTTTAAACAGATCAACATGACTAATATTTTGCTCTTCCAGAGGCATAAAGTTACCTCTTTCTAAAATTAGTATTTTTTTGCCTGTGGCTGCTAATTTATAGGCTAAAGTGCCTCCTCCTGCCCCTGTACCAATGATAATTACATCATAATTTTGCTCGTCAATAATCATAATTATTTTACCTTGATAGTCGTTTTAATTGCCTATTGCCAAAGATAAATTAGGATAAATAAAATAATCCAAATAACATCAACAAAATGCCAAAATAAAGACGTTGCCATAATCCCAAAATGTCCTGTATCGTAATTGCCTGGAATAAAGGAACGACCTAGCATAATGCCTTGTAAAAGAATGCCTGTCAAAACGTGCAAACCATGAAATCCTGTTAATAAATAAAACATCCCTCCAAATACCCCAGAAGTAAAGCCAAATTCTAATCCACTCCATTCAACCCCTTGACCAATTAAAAAGTAAGTTCCCATAGCCATTGTTGCCAGTAAAAATATCCGAAAGCCCCACAAATTGTGACGTTCCAAAAATTGCTCTGCAAGATAAATAACAAAACTACTAGAGACTAAAATGACTGTATTAATGGCAGGCTCTTTAACTTCTAATCCCGATACTCCAGGGGGCAACCAGTCAACTTTTGTCGTTTTATAGATAATATAGCCGGCAAAAAAGCTCAGAAAAATAATACTTTCTGACAACAAAAAAACAATAAAACCAAATAGACTATTCCCCTGTTCATCATGTTCATGTTCTTGACTGATATGAGAATCTAATGGTTGTAATTTTTCTGGGGTAATTGAACGATTCATTGACATCTCCTTCAACAATTAACTATCAAGGGTTAACGGTTCAGACTTTCCATAACCATAGGGTTCAGAAATAACGATGGGAATTTCTTCAAAATTCTCAACGTCTGGGGGTGAGGTGGTTAACCATTCCAATCCAATAGCCCGCCAAGGGTTATCCCCTGCTTCTTTTCCCTGTATCCAAGAACTCACCATGTTTAAAATGAAGGGTAAAGTAGACATTCCTAACAAAAAGCCCCCTAAACTAGCAATGACATTCCAAAAGGTATATTGAGGATCATAGGAAGACACACGACGCAACATTCCTTGTAACCCCAAGGGGTGCATGGGTAAAAAATTGAGATTAGTACCGAGAAACGCTAACCAAAAATGTAGTTGTCCCAACCCTTCATAGTACATACGTCCGGTCATCTTGGGGAACCAATGATAAATGGCTGCATACATCCCCATGGTTACGGTTCCGTAAAGGACATAGTGAAAATGACCCACCACAAAGTAGGTATTATTGACATGAATATCCACAGGGACCGCAGACAACATAATCCCGGTAATTCCTGCAAAGACAAACATAATTAATGCCCCTAAGGCAAACAGCATGGGGGTATTTAAGCGCAGTTTCCCTCCCCAAATAGTTCCCACCCAGGCAAAAACTTTAATGCCTGTGGGAACGGAAACACACATGGTAGAGAGCATAAACACCATTCGCATCCATCCTGGTGTGCCACTGGCATACATATGATGCACCCAAACTAATCCACTCACCCCCGCAATGATTAAAGAAGAAATGGCTACAACTTTGTAGCCAAAGAGAGGTTTACGGGAATACACGGGAAATATTTCCGAAAAGATGCCAAAGATAGGCAAAATAATCACATAAACCGCCGGATGGGAATAAAACCAAAAGAAATGTTGAAACAAAACTGCGTTACCTCCCTTTGCAGGGTCAAAAAAGCTCGTTCCCACCGTTAAATCAAATAACAGCATGACGGCCCCTGCGGTTAAAGCAGGCAGTCCAAAAAGTTGAATAATCTGTGCGCTGAAGACGGTCCAAACAAATGCCGGCATACGAAAAAAAGTCATCCCTGGAGCGCGCATTTTGACGATGGTGGTGACAAAATTAACTGCCCCCATGATGGAGGAAACCCCTGAGATAGCCACGGCTAAAATCCACAAGAACTGTCCACTAATTAAGTCTCCAGAGGGGTTTTGCAGACTAACAGGCGGATAAGACCACCATCCTGCTTGGGCAGACCCACTGGGAATCAACATACTCACTATGACTAAAATCCCCACCACAGGAACCATCCAAAACGCGGCAGCATTAAGGCGAGGAAAGGCCATGTCTCGCGCCCCGATCATCAAGGGAACTAAATAATTAGCTAACCCCACTAAGGAAGGAAATGTCCACAAAAACAGCATAATTGTGCCGTGCATGGTAAACATTCCATTGTAAAAGGTACGGTCAATCAAATCAGATTCGGGAGTAATTAATTCACTGCGAATAATCATGGCAAAAATGCCGCCCACTAAGAAGAAAAAGAAGGAAGTGACGAGATATTGAATACCAATGACTTTATGATCGGTACTAAAACTAAAATATCGCTTCCAATCTCTTGCTGCTGCTTGATGATGGTGTTTTATGTGAGTTTGGATGACAATTTTTTCCGGAGAATCATTATTATTAATTGTCGTCATTAGTTATTGTCTCCTAAGTGCCTGATCTGGGAACGAACCACCATGAATATACGAGTTAATAGCGATGGGGTTTTACTGATAATTAACGAGAGTTTGTTTAGCAGGAGCAATAGACGGCCAACCTGTTTTAATCATTTTTTTAGATTGTTGATTGTATTCAGAAAAAGCTTGATTATCCGCTAAAAAAGGGGTTTTTTGGGCTGCTTTTTTTAACCAGGTTTCATAATCTTCTTTTGATTGCACCACTACATTAGCAGTCATGGTGGCAAAATAAGTTCCACTAAATTGAGAGTCGGTTAATTGATAGTTTCCTTGACGAATCGGGGTAAATTCCAACGGAATAGTTTCCTGGGGAATTATGTCTTGTTTGATCCGAAAGGCAGGAATATAAAAACCGTGGATAACATCTTGCGATCGCAGTGCCAAATGCACTCTTTGATCAATGGGTAAATGTAATTCTGTACTGGTAATATTGCTTTCAGGATAATGAAAAATCCAAGCCCATTGTTGGGCAATTACTTCTATGGTTTCAAAAGGTTTATCGACTGTTTTAGCAGTTGCTATATCTATGGATTGATGGGAGTGATGATGACCTCCTTGAATGCCCATTTGCTGATAAATTTGGTAGCTATATCCAGCAATCCAAAAGACTAATAAGATGGGGATTACTGTCCAAATAATTTCTAAGGTAACGTTACCTTCAATAGCCGGTCCGTCACTCCAATCATATTTGGCTGCTCGATTAAACATAACAAAATAAATGACAACTCCCGTTACACCGAGAAAAATAAATGACCCCAAACTTACCAAAAAGGTAAATAAATTATCAATTAAAATTGCTTCTGTTGTTCCTTGGGGTGGCAACCAACTATAAGATAATTGTCCTATCCAAAGACTAATCAAACTTAAGGCGATCGCTATTATTATTAGTAGCAAAATTTGTCGTTTTTCCATGTAGCCTCTAAGATGTAGTTCTGCTATTGCGATATCAAACCTTATTGAAGTAAGAAATTCCCCTGTTTTCCTAATT
>JAAUYJ010099993.1_pt1 | contig 31540 bp, 32 predicted proteins | sample 7278031 | NCBI WGS metagenome assembly JAAUYJ01 (sample SAMN14350222, study PRJNA611818) | marine sediment metagenome | isolation source: surface marine sediment (1.8m) | place: French Polynesia: Moorea | collected 2018-08 | reverse complement strand
GACTAACCCTGAATCGGCAGGGTGTCTGGAAACAGATGGATGTATGACCTAGCAAGGTAAGTACCAGTCAGCCTAGTAAACCTCGTAAGAGAGTAGGTTTCAGTGAGTAATAACTGAATCAGAATCCACTCGCCATAAGGGCAGTGGAGTATGTCAAGGAGGACTTCTATGAGTAGTCAATTAAGCGAAAGAGCTAAACAATTAATTCCCAAAGCGAGAATTGTCAGTTTTCAGCGTTGGAAAAGCTTACATTCCGATGAAATCTTGCAAATTTTTCAGCAAGCAGACGATCAAGGTCGCTATTTGACAGATGAGGACCTAGCACAGATCAAAGCCCTCTCTCCACAGCAGTCATCAGCCGTTGAGCGAGCTAGATTGTTGCGAGATCAGGCGGATGCAATTGTCAATTACGCCAGAGAACAAGTGTTGGCAACCTATCCTAAAATTACAGAAGTAGGAGGTGGTCTTTACCCTCCTCAACGAGCCGAGGCTTGTTGGAGGGATTTCTGGCATTTTCTACGCTGTATCACCTACGGAATTGCGGGAAACAGTTCTCAATTTACTAGTCTCGAAGGACTCAAAAATCTTGCATTGCTCTATCAAGAATTGCAAGTTCCCCTAGATGCCATGATCTGTGGCTTAGAAAACTTGAAAATTTATAGCTTAGAGCAGTTTGGGGCGGAACAAGAGGAGAAATTAGCTACGTATTTTGACCATTTAATTAGTCATTTGAAGGATTTTCATAGGGAATCAGCTTAATTAGCTAAAGGTCGCTATTAACATAAAACGAGTGGGGAATCGACAGGTTCCCCACTGTCTTTAAATGCAAAAAGAGGACAAGCCCTCACTGTAGGAATCATTTCGGTATCCGAAGTCGTCACCAATCGTCAAAAATCTTCCCCTAAGAACAGCCAAGACTCTTAGCTGTGTTTGAGCGGGTAAATGGGTTCCAAGTTCCTAATTCTTGGGCCGGACGACTGCATAAACAAACCCGATCTAACTCACTCAATCCTTGAACCCCTGTAAAATCTGCTCCTGCAATGCTCTGTAACTGCTCCCAACTAACCTCAGTCAAGTCGGCTCCTCGGAAGTCGACCCCCTGTAATTCTGTACTGATTAGTCGGGCTTGACGCAGGTAAGCTCCTGTAAGAAAGGCTCCTTGAAGATTAGCACCACTTAGGGCGGCTCCTTGCAAATTTGCCCCGGTTAAATCAGCCCCACTCAAGTAAGCTCCTCTCAAGTTAGCAAAACGGAGATCCGCACCTTTGAGATTGGCTGTATTAAGGAAAACTCCTCCCAAGTTTGCGTAAGGACCTACTGCGCCGCAATTACGATAGTCATAGCCTTCAGGCCAAACAGTGAGGGAATCGTAGCTTGCCAGTTGCAGTTTAGCGGATTCGAGCTTTGCTCCACTCAAATCACAACCTTGTAACTGAACGCGATGTAAATAACTCTCTTGTAGATCAGTATCGGTTAGGTTAGCCCCCCGTAAGTCAGCCCCTCGTAAGTCAACCCCCTGTAAGTTAGCCCCTTGTAAGTTGGTTCCTTGAGCGTTGATACCAATTAGGACAGCACCACTTAAATTAGTTTCGGATAAATCCATTTGACTTAGATCGAGCCCTTGTAAATTCTGATGGGCAAGACTTTGGCCCTTGGTCAGAGCGTCTTGTATTTCGTCATGAGAAAGAGGAACAGAGGTAATGTGAACAGCAAGGGATTTCATGGGAAAATGAGTTAGTAGAGTGATACTTCTATCATTAAGGATAAAACATAAATGTTACTGACATCTCCGATGACCATGATGGATTTTTTTCGTAAAAGTGAGGGAATCTGGTTTTCCCAGCGCACAGTCCATCGTTTTGATTCTCTAGCTGATGAATCAGGGATCTCTAATGTGATTATTAAAGTGTTGGAAAAAGATGACAAAAGGGTTTTGGAGGTTTGTCAAGAACAAGATGTTGATCCAGCTTTGGTCAGTGGCGGTGCCAGTTTTGCCTGGCAGGACAATTTAGAGGAGAAAGAACCTAACCCTAACTATGCTGCGATTTTAGTAGATATTCCCTATGATCCTAATCCACGCTCAGGGAAATTTTTACGAAACCGAGGTTATGTAGAAGGGATTCCTGTTGTCAGTGCCTACCATTTTGCTGATGATGGAGTCTTGACCATCGAAACGGAATATGAAAGGAACCAAGGTCAAGAGCGCGCTTGGTTTCTTACGGATGATTTTCGTGTCAGGGTGACTACCGTTAAGATGATGAACGGTGTTAATTTGATGGGTTACTGTTCTGAGCGTCGTTGTGTTTCTGCTTCTCAACTATCGGAATTAATGGAACAGCATCGCTCTTATCTTTAAATAATATTTTTTGATGGGGATGAAAAGCGGTCGAGGGATGGCGAGGTTTCCTCGCCATCCCTCGACCAAGAGAAGAAGAATTTTCCTTGTTTCAAGCCTCCAATTTAAGAAGTCGGTAATTTGCGCATTTGCGCATTCTGATTGACCACAATTGGGACAAGTCTGGGATGGTCTAATTTTTTCTACTAGATGATTCGACCTTGACTTGAATAGCACTGAGAATAGGAGTTTTGAACTTCAGAAGAATAATTAAACTTAAAATATGGATTAGCCAATGAGAAATAACTAGCCCCCAGATGACACAAGCCAAAGCACTGGCAACGGCTAAAACCCCAAAAATATCATTCCCTGTTCGTTGATACCAGAAAACACTACCGATGGAAGTGATTAAGAATAAGAGCGGAAAAATAGGGAGTATCATAGCAATCACCTTCTAGTTTTTGGGAGTCATCAAAAACACAATAATTCATTCCTGTTTGTCTGATCCCCAAGTTGTTTGCGTTCTGATATCAAGGATAACATTACCTTTTAAAAAACCCTCAGAATATAAATAACTGAAGGGGTATCTTGTAAAAAATCTTTGCATAACTTTAAATTTTAAGGTAATTAACCCTCAAATTAGACTTTTTATGTGAATAAATGTTGAGTATTTTCAAGACTTTTAGGGGTTTATTCCTAGAAGTCAAATTCAGTTTTACTAAAGAATTCAAACAACCAATTTTTGAGGTGAAGGGTGGCTAAACAATCATCCTCGTTATAACGTAAAATAGAAGCCAACAAACTACGATCGCCTGTGGTTAACCATTGGTCATACCAGCAAACGCATTGATCCCCGTTAATACCAGGATCACGCCAATGAAATCCTAACCAGTTAGCTAAGGACTTGAGGGAGTAATTTTCTACAGGGAAGATCACGGAGGTAATCACATAATGATGAAGATCAATAAAACGGGAGAGTAAATGCTCAATTTCCTCCTCAGGAGTTTGATATAAGTTTCCTAAGCGTTTTATGGTGTCGACTTCGTATTCAGAAAAGTGAAAAATCGGGGCATTTTGATAGCGATTCACTAAATCAAGAAATTGATACCAAATCTTTTCTTCTTCGTGAGGGGTTTCTGCCAGAAAACCAAAGAAGGTTCTGGTTTGAGTGAGATAATCAACCACCACAACCCCTAATAAGTAATCTAAGTTCCGCTCCGGCTCGGCTTCAATATCAAAATATAGTTCCACCGTAGCAGGGGCAATCTTCTTCTCCATATCAGGATGATGAGATGAACGAGGCAGAGCAAAATTATGAATCAGAGCATATGCTTGTTGTTGTAGTTTTCTTCCCAAGCTTTTGCCGATGCCTTCCTCTAAGGTGTGAACATCCGCCTCGGCTAAGGAAGGGGTGTTATGAATACCTAATTCTTGTAATGTCTGATAACGACTGGGGGTAACCCCTGGCACTAAGGAGAGATGTTTTTGAGCGTGAGCGATCGCATAACAATGACTGTACCACTGACAAAGATTGCAGCGTTGTCGTGTAATAAAAACCTCTGGTTGTTCATCTTTATCAAGGATGGTGACACATTCTTCTAAAATAAGCTGTAATTTTGGTAACCACTGCATTACATCCACAGAGGAATGTTTTAGAGGGCGAATCACCAGTTGCGGGTTGGAGGGGCTAGTTTCTTGGATAATGGCTAATAAGTAAGCATAAAATGTCCCCATTAGTTTATATTCTGGTTTAGCACGACGGCCCAGGTGTATACTCACAGGGTAATAATACCAATTGCCAAATTTAGACTCACCAGGTTGTTTAATCAATAAATGGGGCCTCCCCAGATATTCATAAGATAGGTTTGAACACCACAAAGTTCCTTGATAGATACATTCCACACCTTGCCCCATTAATGCTTCGGTTGCTTGGGCTTTTTCTCGCCAACTATTGCCAGAAGGGGAAGGACATTGATAATGGGGATAAAACGCTTCCAAAACTGAGTCAATATGACGTTGGTTTTCTTGTCGTAGTTTCAGCAGAAAATCCCGTTTAAAATCTTTTTGTTTGGGATCACCATGAATATTAAGAAAGGCACGGCGTGAACATCTTTTATAATCTAGTAATAAAGAATCAGTGATCAGCATTTTGGTGCAGTCCGATTTAGTTGAGGAAGCGAATAGAGACAAGTAAACTCTCCCAATTTCTATAAATTGAGCTATTCTTTTTGTGTTTCTGGTTTTTGCTTGATGATGAAACAGTAACATCCTATCGTGAGGTAGGGAAGCCCGCGCTGTACCAACTGGCTCAGCGTTGGTAGGAGTGTCAATCAGAATGTAGAATTACCTCCACCTCAAGTTGGAGGCTTGAAACAAGGAAAATTCTTTTTCTGTTGGTCGATTGGATATTGCTCTGAAACCTCGCCATCCCTCGACAGCTTTTCATCCCCTTGAAAGAGGAGGCTTGAGGACGGACATTCCTAAAGAACCGAGGGTGTCAAAAATAATAGTAGAAAATCTAGCGGTTAAAAACACCCTCAAAAATCATCAGAAAATTGGTTAGAAACCCGTTGCTTATAGGACGGCTTTACAATTAGAGTGCTTCGCTATAGACTAAAGAGGCAGTGGAACACCCTGACGATGTAAGCAACTCAAAAGCATCAACTTAGACAACTTAGCCAGCAGAAATTTTTAGCCCTGAGTGTTTTTTGTCTTTGGCGTAATAATTGTCTTCGAGACTATCTTAATAAATCGGCTCGAATAATAATTAACCATTGCTTGAACCGTCAAATTGGTAAGTTGATAGTTGGGTATAACCCTGGTAACCAACAAGCAATTAATAAATGATAAAATGTCTAATTAGCATTTTAATTTCCCAATGCAAGTTTTTCTTTTAATCTGGTTTGGACAATTAGTCTCTCTAATAGGATCAGGCTTGACGAACTTCGCGTTAGGAGTCTGGGTTTATCAAACGACTGGTTCAACTACTCAGTATGCACTGATTTCTCTATTTACAACCTTACCTCTTGTCTTGATTTCTCCTTTTGCTGGGGTTCTTGTTGATCGCTGGGATCGTAGGTTGGCTCTCATTCTGAGTGATTCAGGAGCGGCCTTGAGTACCTTCGTTATTGCACTTTTGTTGATTACAGGTAACTTACAAATTCCCTATATTTATCTCATGACGGCAGTAGGCTCTGCGTTTAGTGCGTTCCAATGGCCGGCCTATAGTGCGGTTAGTACCCTCTTAGTTCCCAAACAACATCTTAGTCGTGCCAGAGGCATGATCAGTATGGGAAGAGCGATCGCCCAACTCATTTCCCCTGTGTTGGCAGGGGTTGTCTTGACCATCATCTCTTTAAAAGGAGTTATCTTAACAGATTTCGCGACTTTTTTGACTTCCTTACTGATTTTGTGCCTTATTCGCTTGCCCAAACTCCCAAAGACTCCCTCCGTGGAGGTGAAACATTCTTCTTTACTAAATGATTTGCGAGATGCTTGGGATTATCTTTATGATCGTCGTGGCTTACTGGCATTAGTAATTTTTTTTACTATCAATAATTTCTTAACGGGGATTGTTATTGTACTGGCTACCCCTTTGATTCTTTCTTTTGCTTCAGCCTCGGTATTGGGCACTGTTATGTCTATTAGCAGTAGTGGGATGCTTTTTGGTGGTCTAATTATGAGTGTCTGGGGCGGGCCCAAACGTTATATTCAGACTGTTTTTACATTTACCCTACTATCAAGACTATGTCTGATAAGTGCAGGATTACGTCCCTCTATTCCTCTGATCACTTTGTCTGCCTTTTTATACTTCCTGAGTTTGCCAATTATTGGCAGTTGTTGTGAAGTTTTGTTTCAAAAGAAGGTACCTTCTCATCTCCAAGGGCGTGTGTTTGCGCTAAACCAGGCACTTTTAACTGCTTGTCTCCCTGCTGCCTATGCTGTTGCTGGCCCATTGGCTGATCATATTTTTGAACCTTTTATGTCTTCGGATAGTGTATTGGCTCAGATGATCGGCCGAGTTTTAGGTGGTGTGGGTCCAGGGAGGGGGATTGGTCTCTTGATGGTGGTTTTTGGATTTGTTTCCATCCTATTAACGGTTGCAGCCTATCAATACCCTCGTCTCCAGAGAGTCGAGTCAGAAGTACCTGATGCCATAGAGGGAGAATTATCCAATTAGATAAGGGAACATTAGATAAGGGAACAGAATCTAGACCATTCCCCACACAACTTGATTGTACAGTTCAATCCCAATTCCTTTGGGACTGCACAAAGTTGACTTAAACTTTTTTACTGTTTTTCCGAACTAAGGACGCACCTAAACCAACTGCAATCAAACCAATAATACTAGAGGGCTCAGGAACTGCTTTGACCTCGACAAAAGTTGAAAATGAAGCAGTAGTGGCATTGGTAACACCATCGCCACCAAAGACGTCAGCAGTTGAACAGTCGGGATTATTAATCGCAGTGGGGAATGGCACAGCGCTACCATCTCCATCAGAAACGCAGTCAAATAAAAATTGACCTGTGGTACTATAGCTCACGTGAGCTTCATCTAGTAGTTCATCGGTCATTAAGTCAAAAGCCCCAACCTTTCCGTCACCGTTAAAGAGGAAGAAACCGGTATCTAAACCAGGAATGGCTCCAACAGGGTTAACTGCAAATAGGGGAACGGAAGTGAGAGAGAAACTGTAGTATCGACCAGCAGCGGGATCATCGACTCTAATGTAGTTATTGGTAGAACTCAGAAAGTCATTAACTTCATTAAGATTGTCAGCAGGACCAACGCCAAGTCCAGTTCCATCAAAGCTGCGGACATCACCAAGAACATTGAAAAGGAGATTGGCAAATGCTCCAGTACCTGCACTAGCAGTCGTTGAGCCTAGATCACCAGGGCGGCAGTCAACACCCATTGGTCCATTACAATCAAAAACACGGTTATTAACATCTATAGGAGAAACGGTTGTGGGAAGAAAAAGAACATCAATAGATCCATCAGCCCCACCGCTTACGTCATCGCCTGGTGTAGATAAATCAGGAATGGGAAAACTGGGGTTTCCTGCGTTGTTTAATTGTACTAAGGAGTTGAAATTGAGTTGATCTCCTGGGGTAAAAATAGCAGCATTAGCAGAGCCAGCTAAGCTAAGAGGAGCAATAGCGAGCAAAGACATAATTGTCTTTGATAAAGACGAAATTTTCATTTGATTTCTTGGTTCAAAAATTTACACATACATGATAACGACAGTCAACAAAAAAGGCAAGAACTTATTGTAAATTCATAGAAATTTTTGTAGCTGTTTAGTATCTTTGCAAAATAACATAAACTGTAAACATTAGGTAAAGATTTGATGAATTAATGAGAATTCCCTTAGCTTGGTTTCAACTATCCCGTGAGCGTGTGCGCTTGTTAGTCGCCTTAGCCGGTATTAGTTTCGCCGATATCCTCATGTTTATGCAACTGGGATTTCAAGATGCTCTATTTGAAAGTAATACTAAGGTACATCAAACCTTTTTGGGGGATCTCATTTTGATTAGCTCTTCCTCAAAGGCACTGCACAGTCTCAAGCCATTTTCTCGCCGTCGTTTGTACCAGAGTTTGGGGCTACAAGAAGTTAAATCCGTTGCCCCTTTATATACCATTGCCGGAGCTTGGAAAAATCCCGACACTGGTAATGAGCGCATTATTGGCGTTTTTGGTTTAGATCCCAGTCAACCTACTTTGAACTTGCCAGAGGTTAATCAACAACTCAATCAACTTAAACTGGCTAACGTAATACTATACGACAGAGCTTCCCGGCCAGAATTTGGGCCCATTGCGACAAAAATAGAAGAAGGTAAGATTATTAGAACCGAATTAAACAAGCATCAAGTCAAAGTTGGAGGGTTAATTACTTTAGGAACCTCTTTTGCATTTGATGGTACCGTCTTGCTCAGTGCAGAAAGTTTCGTTAATATTTTTTCTAATAGGGAGATCAACAACATCAGCTTAGGACTGGTTAGACTCGAAGAAAACGCTGATGTTGAAAAAGTGCGTCAAGACTTGGTGAGACTGCTACCAAAAGATATCAAAATCTTAACCCATCAAGAGTTTATCGAGTTCGAGAAACATTATTGGGCAACCAGCACTCCCATTGGTTTTATCTTTATTGCTGGTACCATCATGGGCTTTGTTGTTGGGATGATTATCGTTTATCAGATCCTCTACACTGATATCTCCAATCATCTGCCTGAGTATGCCACCTTAAAAGCGATCGGTTATACCCAAAAATATTTACTGGGGGTAGTCTTTCAGTCAGCGATCATCTTAGCTGTTTTAGGATATATTCCTGGGTTTGCCCTTTCTTGGGGATTATATCACTTAACTAGGGATGCAACGCAACTGCCAATTACCATGAAAACAGATCGCTCAGCAATGGTTTTAGTGCTGACAGTTGCTATGTGTACTCTTTCAGGCTCTCTAGTGGTACGAAGATTACAAGATGCAGATCCAGCCGATATTTTCTAAGTTGTGTTATTTTACAGAGACAACAAATTATCTATTTTTATACGATTTTCGGGAATACTAGGTTAACTGGTAGCACTGTGAATACATTTAAAGCATTCAAATTTATGAAAACCCCTATCCAGCGTCAGATAAGGAATTCCGATTCATTCCTAGTTGAGCAATACCTAAGTCATAATCTCTCCTCAAACGCCTTAGAGGAGATGATAGAAGCCCTAAAACAAGATCGGCAATGTTCGCAGGATTTTGTGAGGCAACAAGAAGCAGAATTGGCCAAACAGTGTCAAAGATTAGCCGAATTAGAAGTTAAACTCAAAAGTGCTAATAAATCAGATTATGATCTATTAGCCACTGAAAAAGCCCATGAGCAAAAACGCAAAGAAACCCTAGAGAAAATTATCACTCGCCAACGACATAAACTCGCAGATTGCGAAGCACAGTTGGAGCAATATCAACAGTCTCTACAACAGCGACAAGAAATACAAGAAACATCTGTTGACCAAATTAACTTTCCTCAGAGCTTGATAAACAGTGCAGAGTTTCTGCCCCAACGTTTGCCGTTGAAATGGACTGTTAGTTTATTAATTTTGGCATTTCTGGGCATTGGCTCTGTTCCCTTCCTCTTCCATCGCCAGCAACCCCAAGCCTCTGAAGTTACCACAGAGGAAAGCTATGAACCTCAAGCAGTTGCTGCTTTAGGCTATATTAAACCCGCAGGAGAAGTCATCGAAGTCTCAGCCCCTGTTTTTACTGATGGTGCTCCTAGAGTAGAGAAATTATTAGTTAAGCAGGGAGATAAGGTGAAAGCACAACAAGTAGTGGCTATTCTCGATGTTCGCAATCGTCTTAACGCTATTGTAGAGGAAGCTAAACAAAAGGTAAAAATTGCTGAGGCTCGTTGGGAACAGATAAAAGCAGGGGAGAAAACTGGCAATATTGAGGCACAAATGGCTCGATATCAGAACACACAAGCAGAATTACAAGGACAAATTTCCGCACAAAAATCAGCCATTAGCCATTTAAACGCTCAATTAAACGGGGAACAGCAAGCGCAAAAGGCCACCATTGAACGCATTGAAGCTGAACTGAAAAATAGAAAAGTCGATTGTGATCGCTATCAAAAGTTGTTTCAGGATGGGGCAGTTTCGGCTCAGGAACAGGAGGAGGTGTGTTTAGAGGTGGCTACAACACAACAAAGATTAAATGAAGCCAAAGCCGAACTAACTCGAATTGTCACTACTCTCAACAGTCGTATTCAAGAGGCTAAAGCCAATTTACAAAGAACGAGGGTGACTTTAGAACAACAAATCAAAGAAGATAAAGCGATGTTAAATGCTTTAGCAGAAGTTAGACCGGTGGATCTAAAAATTGCTGAAGCCGAATTAGAATCGGCTCAAGTGGCTGTTAAAAAAGCCGAAGTTGATTTGTCTCAAGCCTATGTTCGAGTTCCGACAGATGGACAAATCTTGAAAGTGTTAACTTGGCCAGGGGAAATGGTCAATAATCAAGGGATTGTAGAATTAGCTCAAACCCATCAGATGTACGTTAAAGCCGAAATCTATGAAACCGATATCAAGCAAGTTAAAACTGGCCAACCGGTAACCATTAGTAGTGATCAGGTGATCGATAAGTTACAAGGAACCGTTGAAGAGATTGGCCTACAAATTGAAAAACAAAAGGTCATGGGAGTTGACCCGGGCGAAAATACCGATGGTAGAGTAGTGGAAGTGGGCATTCGTCTTGCTCCTGAAGATAGCCAAAAAGTAGCCCAATTAACTAATTTACAGGTTAACGTTATTATAGATACAACAACACCCCAATGAAACCCGTCATTTCTATTCAGAACCTGAATCATTTTTTTGGAAAAGACAAGTTAAGAAAACAAGTTTTATTTAATATTAATTTAGAAATTAATGCGGGGGAAATTGTGATTATGACCGGTCCTTCGGGATCGGGAAAAACCACACTTTTATCCTTAATCGGGGCGTTGAGATCGGTGCAAGAGGGTAGCCTACAAACCATTGGTCAAGAACTTAACGGTGCTAGGGAAAATAAGTTAGTGCAAGTTCGTCGCTATATGGGTTACATTTTCCAAGCCCATAACCTGTTACCTTTTTTAACCGCCCGTCAAAATGTCCAGATGTCCATCGAACTCCATAACCATATTCTTCAAAAAGAAGCGATCGCCCAATCTAAAGCCATGTTAGAAATGGTGGGGTTAGGAGAAAGACTCGATTATTACCCTGATCAACTCTCAGGGGGACAAAAACAACGAGTGGCCATTGCCCGGGCCTTAGTTAGTCATCCTCGGTTAGTCTTAGCCGATGAGCCAACAGCCGCTTTAGATAGTAAAACAGGGCGAGATGTGGTAGATATCATGGAAAGACTAACCAAAGAACAAGGCTGTACCATTCTTCTAGTAACCCACGATAATCGTATCCTAGATATGGCTGATCGAATCATCCATATGGAAGATGGCCATTTAAAATTCATCCCCACCTGAAATATGGATGTTTCTGATAGTATTTTTAGGTGGGGACTTCTTTTGACATTTTTGTTAAAGTTACTATTAAGCCCATTACTCAACCATTAAGCACAAGCAAGCAAAACTAACGATCTATGCCAGGTGACTACTACGAAATTCTTGGGGTTGACCGTAACGCCAGTAAAGAAGATTTGAAACAAGCTTATCGCCGTCTTGCGCGAAAATATCATCCTGATGTTAACAAAGAACCAGGAGCCGAAGAACGCTTCAAAGAAATTAATCGCGCTTACGAAGTGCTATCCGAACCAGAAACCCGTGGTCGTTATGACCAGTTTGGAGAAGCAGGGGTCAGTGGTGCTGGCGGCTTCAACTACGGCGATATGGGAGATATGGGTGGCTTTGCCGATATTTTCGAGACGATTTTTGGTGGCTTTGGTGGCGGTGTAGGAACCACAGGAACCCGTCGTCGTACGGGTCCAACCAAAGGGGATGATTTACGCCTGGATCTTAGATTAGATTTTCGTGAGGCTGTTTTTGGGGGAGAAAAAGAAATTCGCATTCCCCATTTAGAAACTTGTCAAGTATGTAAGGGAACCGGTGCAAAACCTGGAACAGGGGCCAAAACCTGTCCCACTTGTAACGGTCAAGGACAAGTCCGCCGCGCTACGCGTACCCCCTTTGGCAGTTTCGCTCAAGTGTCTACCTGTCCTACTTGTAATGGACAAGGACAAATAATTGAGGAAAAATGTGAGGTCTGTATGGGGGCAGGGCGCAGACAGGTGACGGAAAAGGTCAAAATTACCATTCCCGCCGGGGTAGATGATGGAACTCGTCTGAGGGTCTCCCGTAAAGGGGATGCTGGACTTAGAGGGGGACCTGCAGGGGATCTCTACGTTTACTTATACGTTGAGCCTGATAAGGTATTTACCCGTGAGAAGATGAATATCCTTTCGGAGATTAAGATTAGTTATCTCCAAGCGATTTTAGGATGTACGGTGACGGTGGATACGGTAGATGGAGAACAAGAGTTATCCATTCCCGCAGGGACTCAACCCAATACTGTCCTAACTCTGGAAAATTTAGGGGTTCCTAAACTGGGTAATGATGCCATTCGTGGAGACCATATGATCACAGTAAAAGTGAACATTCCTAATCATATCAATGCTGAAGAACGAGAACTATTAGAAAAATTAGCCCATATTAAGGGTCAAAGTCATGGAAAGGGGGGACTTGAAGGATTTTTAGGGAGCTTATTTCACCGATGAACCTTTCTGCTTCTGAAATATCGCGCTTGGATCTTCGGGGAACCCCTTGCCCCATTAATTTTATTCGCACTAAACTCAAATTAGAGCAAATGTCTCCAGGATCTTTACTGGAAGTTTGGTTAGATCCTGGAGAGCCCATTGAGCAGGTTCCTGATAGTTTGACGATGGAGGGCTATCAGGTGGAAACCATTGATGAATGTCAAGGGTTTTTCTCCCTCAAAGTTCGTCGGCTTGAATAGACTTCCCACATCGCCTAGAAACCTGTTAGCTTGTGCATGATATAACGTCCCTTAACCCTTCATCTACCCCCGCCGTCTCAGACATTATTGGGACAGTGGTGGCGGTGCAGGCCAATTTTTATCAAGTTCGTTTAGATCAACCGCTTATAAACTTGAATGATAGCCCCATCTCCCATTTGCTTTGTACTCGACGGACTCGTTTAAAGAAAATTGGACAACAGATTATGGTGGGGGATTGCGTTACAGTTGAAGAGCCTGACTATCAAGATGCAAGGGGTGCGATCGCTAAGGTGTTCCCCCGCAAAACAGAATTATCCCGTCCACCTGTGGCTAATGCGGATCAGATTCTCTTAGTTTTTGCTTTAGGTGAACCTGTTTTAGAACCTTGGCAACTCAGTCGTTTTTTAGTTAAGGCTGAGTCCACAAAGATTCCGTTTTTATTGTGTTTGAATAAGGCTGATTTGCTGACATCTGATGAGAAAAAAAAATGGCAAGAAAGGCTTTCGAGATGGGGTTATCAGCCTTTTTTTATTAGTTTGAGAACCTGCCAAGGTCTGGATGAAGTTAGGGATAGTTTGAAGAGAAAAATTAGTATCTTAGCAGGTCCTTCTGGGGTGGGTAAATCGAGTTTAATTAATGCCTTGATTCCTCAGGTTGAACAACGAGTGAATAGAGTATCAGGAAAGTTACAAAAAGGTCGTCATACCACTCGTCATGTGGAACTTTTTGAGTTACCAGAAGGAGGCTTGATTGCAGATACTCCCGGATTTAATCAACCTAATTTACAGTGTCATCCGTCTCAATTAATTGAATATTTCCCTGAAGTTAGGCAACAGTTAAAACAGGAAACTTGCCAGTTTAGTGACTGTTTTCATAGAGAAGAACCTAATTGTAGCCTTGATAAAAATTGGGAAAGATATGAGCATTATTTAACTTTTTTAGAAGAGGCGATCAGACAACAAGAAGCAAGTCGCAAAATGGGCGAGCAAGAATCAACAGTTAAATTGAAATTTAAAGCGTCGGGACAAGAATATTATGAGCCTAAATTAGAAACTAAAAAATATCGTCGCACTTCTCGTCGAGAAAAGCATCAAAACCTACAAGAATTGTACGAAAATCAAAGTTTAGAAGAATTAGAAAGGCTTCAAGATGATTGAGATCAATAAAAAAGAGCAGTTTTCTGCCCTTTTACTGTTAGGAGAGTGAGGTCCGCCGGCTAAATCTCATTTATTCTTGGTGATGCAGATTTTAGCTAGGGACTTCTGTCAACATTCTCTTAAGGAAAAAAGATTATCTTAGGGGATCAACACCCATGTCACAAACCGCATTACGTAAAACTGTAATTTGTTCGTTAAAGTTTAAACTTTGGATCGCTACTAAAGTTTGATTTGCTGGCTGGCTTAGCTGATAGTATGAAGGAACAGGAACAACATCACCACTTTCCATCAATTCGGCGAGTTGATACCAAAACCCTAACTTGGTATTGTTTGTAAAGACCCCATAAGCGCGAGTGATGGGGGTGCTAACTTTGTTGGCGATGTCTCTCATGGCCTGCAGTTGCTCATCTTCAGACATCTGCTTGATTTGATTAATTAGCCCTTCAGCAAACTGTAAACGAGCAGCACCAGGAGCAGCAGGGGTGATGGAACGCCCGATTTCTGTGTAAGCCACCCAAAGTAGTCCCAGTTTGTCATCGGTACTAAGCGTTTTAAATTGTTCGGTGACAGAAGTAACGTCAAAGGCCTGAATGTTAAAATTGGGTGCTGTATAAACCATGATTTAGTTTAGAATCTTTGTACACTTATATCTTTTTGAGAGTGAGGACTGTTGAAAGTTCCCTTGCTCTCTTCTCTTTTATTATGTAACATTTTTTTACATTTTGCAAATAACTATTACATATACTTGACATAGATTTTTTTTTATTGTAAACAACAATACATAGTTAAGAATAGGGAATCTATCCTTATAATGGGGGAGAATAGTGGCAAAGATGGGCTAAGGGCTGATGGAACAACGGGTGCAAAAAATTTTATCTCAGTGGGGAATTGCCTCTCGTCGTCGTGGGGAAGCATTAATTCTAGCCGGGCGAGTCCGTTTGAATGGCCAAGTTGTAACCTTAGGGGACAAGGCTGATCCCAGTTGCGATCGCCTGGAAATTGATGGCAAAGTTATTCAGCCCAATCAACGGCCTCAATTAGTTTATATCCTCGTCAATAAACCAGTGGGGGTGGTTTCTACTTGTGATGATCCCCAAAATCGCTCGATTGTCTTGGATTTATTACCAAAAAGTCTAAGTCAAGGAACAGGAGTTCATCCTGTGGGTAGACTAGATGTTAACTCTTCTGGGGCATTATTATTGACAAATGATGGAGAATTGACTCTAAGATTAACTCATCCTCGCTACCATTTACCCAAAACCTATGAAGTTGAGATTAAAGGCCATCCTACAGAAGAAATGTTACAACAATGGCGCGAAGGTGTTATGCTAATGGGCAAAAAGACATTACCTGCTCAGATAGAGGTTATTCGTCGTTGTCGTCAAAAGACTTGCTTGAAAGTGATTCTGACTGAGGGAAGAAATCGCCAAATTCGCCGTATCGTTGAACAGCTTGGTTTTGATATTTTGCGACTCCATCGCACTGCGATTGGTTCACTTGTTTTATCTCCTGCTAATGGAAACAGCTTACCCACGGGCCATTATCGCTTGCTGATCCCTTCGGAAATTCGTTTTCTCAAGCATTGTACCAACCTAATCATTGAAACGGAAGGGAAGCTGACTCATCAATAGATATGTCCAGGAATCAATCATCACTCAATTCGCCTTCTCACAAGACAAATCACACCAAGACACCTCATTCTCCTTTAGCTGTGGTGCCAGGAAGTAGGTCATGGCAACAATTATGGAGTAAAGTGATTTTAAAGGGCTATCAGGCTCATCAAGAACCCGAAGACGAACCAGAATCTCCCACTTCTCTTCCTCCGAAAAAAGCCAGTTATTTGAAGGTATTCCTGAAGCTATTATCAAAATTTTCAAGACGACACAAACACTCTTTTGATCCCAAACAGTTACAACGAGAAATCTTAGAAGATATTGGTCAAAAGTTATATTATGCTCGACAAAAACAAGAGTTAACCCTTGAGTTTATTTCCCAGGAGACTCGCATTGCTGTCGCATTATTAGAGGCTATTGAAAAGGGAAGATTGGAAGAGTTACCTGAAGCTATTTACACCCGCAGTTTTATTAAAAAGTTTGCTGATTTTTTAGGGTTAGATGGCAAACATTTATCGGAAAGTTTTCCCATAGATATTGAATCAAAGTCTCATAATAAAGCGCGGCTTCGCTTTTGGTTACCTGTTTTACAGTTTCGGCCGCTTCATCTTTATTTTCTCTACATCATTATTGTTATACTTTCGGTACAGAGCATTTCTAATAGTTTAAAAAGGGCTGCTTTGGAAGGCTCCTTGGAGACTCTTCCTACTACGATTGATGTTTCTCCGTCTCCCTCTCAAGAACTTGAAAAGAACATCAGTGTTAAGGTTCATAGTAAGGGAGAATTAACTTTAAAAGTGATGGTGGATGGTAAAGTTGTCTTTGAAGGAGTGCTGGAAAAAGAAACACAAAAAACTTGGAACGCTGATAATAATATTATAGTGGAAGCGAGTAATGCTGGTTTAGTTTTAGTTACATTTAACAACGAAAAAGCCAAGCGTTTGGGTAAGTTAGGAGAGCAAAAAAAAGTGACTTATAAATTAAACGAAATTGCTCAATAATTAATTGTAAGTTTGTTGAAGAAAAATGTCAATCAGAATTTAGAATTTAGGAAATAACTAGGTAGGCATAAATAAAGAAAGCTTTGTGATAAGTTATGAAAGGGGTTAAAAGTGTTGTATCATCTAAAGCTTTTACTATGAACTTTTGTATTTTGACACTGATTCTGTATACCTACTTATTAAGTCATGAGATGGGTGGATTCTTGTGAACCATATTAGTCAATATTATCAGAATCAAGGGTTTTGTGATTGACAGATAAAAAACGATTTGCTTCCTCTTTGTTTAGGGGCTTACTTAATAAATAGCCTTGCATTTCTTGGCAATCTAAATGGCTCAGTGCTTCTTGTTGCTCTTGGGTTTCTACTCCTTCAATTATTGCTCTAATTTGTAAAGTTTTGGCTAAGTTTAAAGCAGCAGAAATCATGAGCAGTTTTTGCTCATTTTTATTGATGTCTTTGACACAAGATTGAGCAATTTTAATGGTGTCAAAAGGCAACTCAATCAGATGACTAAGAGAAGAATAACCACTTCCAAAATCATCGAGACACAGTTTAATTCCTAATTCTTTTAAATGATTTAGAGTTTCATGAATAATGTCCGTATTTTCTAAAATGGCTTGTTCTGTAAGTTCAAATTGCAACCACTGAGGCTCAATTTTTGTCTCTTCTAAAATTTTTTGAACACTTTTTAAAAAATCAGGGTTTTTCAACTGAATAGATGAGATATTAACTGAGATTGTTATGGTAGATAAACCCATATTTTTCCAAGCGATATGTTGATCACAAGCTGCTTTTAAAACCCACTCACCTAAAGAATGAATTACCTCAGTTTGTTCAGCTACAGAAATGAATTTATTGGGTAAAATAAGACCTAATTCCTGATTATTCCAACGGACAAGAGCTTCCATTCCAGTAACTTCTCCTGTCTTGATATTAATCTGGGGTTGATAGTGTAAAAGGAATTTTTCTTGTTGCAGTTCTTTTTGTAAGACTGATTTGATTTTTGATAATTTTGCAGCTTTATCTTTAACAACTAATTGATTGAGAGAACGGTTAGTAACCATTTCTTTTTGATGATTTGATAAATTAAATTCTGCCTTACTTAAAAGTATTTCACTATCTTGACCATCTTGGGGATAAATAGCTATTCCTTGAGAAAATTCTAAATAAAATCTATTTTCTGAAATTACTAAGGGATGTTGAATTGTTTTAAGAATTCGTTGAGAAATTACATTTATCTCTTTAATATACTCAATTTGTGTAAATAGAATAGCAAATTGATCATCTCGCCAACGGGCGATCATATCGCTGCCTCTTAAACTATTATTTAATCGTCTTGCTACTTCTTCTAAAATATGATCTCCTGTTTCGTAGCCCCAACGATTATTAATCTCGCGAAAATGGTTAATATCTAAGAACATAATACCTAGATGAAACTCATTACGTGTGGCATTTTTAAGGGCAATGGATAAGGATTCTTTGAAGAGGTTTTGATTAGCTAATTTAGTTAAGGGATCTTGATAGTCTTCTCCTTGAAGAGTAATCAAAGGATTAATAGTCGATTGATGATCAAATTTTGGTTTTACATTGAGTATTTCAGAAGAAGAAACTTCCATACTCGCCAGAGAAACCTGGATGCTTTGAGAAGATAAACAGGTGGCGGGTTCTGATTGAATATGGTTATGGTTAATAGGAGTAATGGTTTGACAGGGTTTATTCATGACATAAAATGTGGCATTTACCTCGCAGCCAAAGTTGACCAAATCCCCTTGTTTTAGTTCTCTAACCAAGCATTTTTCGCCATTAACATAAATACCGTTACAACTTTTATTGCCATCAATGTCTCCGTCAAGAATCCAATAGGTTTCTTCATTGTTTACCCGACTTGTTCGACGCATCAGGGTAGCATGATGACGTGAAGCTTGTTCAGAGTTAATCACAATCGAACTACGTTTACTGCGGCCAATGGAGTAAATTTCTTCTTCTAAAGATAAGGTTTGGCGATATTTTTTATCTTCGATGATCAAGAGGTAGCGATTACGTTGATTAGAGGTTTTCATGGTTTTAAAAATATGATAAATAACTAAATGAGGGTTAAGGTTCTTGGAATAATTATATATCTATTCAAGGGCAGTGGTAAAAGAATAGTTCTTGCTCAAATTCTTTAATAGTCATGTCATAGATATGATTAAGTTTATGATTTCCTGATATTAGGAGCAAGTTAGTAAAAACTGAAACAATTAAGAGTAATCGATAGATGCTTTTGTCTAGGGATGGAAATAAGCTGATGTTTTTCATTATTTTTTGTTGATGGCTTCCTTTATTTTTTAATTGAATCATGATTAAACCTTAGATATAACGTTAGTGAGGAGTTATGATTGTTTAAACGGGACCATGAGGGTGGGAAACTTCTGAATTTGAATCAGTTATCTATCAATTGCTTTCTATCCAACTCAGGTTAGATACAAAAGACGGTTGGATAAAGTGGTTAGCGAGCTTCTATGCTTCGGTAAGACAAAATGTTGTCTATATAGGGTTTAGGGATGCCACTGTCTCCCGGCAAAGCTTTTATTGTGCCGATATCCATTTGTTTAATAGAGCGATCGCAACCGGAACCCCCACCACTATTAGAAGCATCCATACTTTTGACCCAAGCGGTACCCCTGAGTTGACCTTGAGATATCTTTAAATCAGTATCTGGTGCGTCAACAAAAGCACTAATCATAGTGGTGTCACTAATATCGATAGGTTGAAAAGTAGAGTGACTATAGACTTCTAATTTACTGGGATCATCGGGATCACCGATATAGGTAGTCACTGGATCTAAGGCCCCTGCACAACTGGTAGAGGAACCATGAGAGACTCCCTTACCTGACATGGTGAGGACTCCACTGACATGAATGACGACTTTGGTTCCTTCCGGGGGATTAATACGAATTTGTGAGTTACTAAGAATGACATCTCCTGTGAAGTGATAATGGTAAACGCCATCGAGAGGAACATCACTGGTGCGATCATTAATGGTTTCACATTCAGAGCCCGCATCACCCCCCCAACTATTATCCGAAGTGCGAGGTAAGGTAATGTAACAGTTACTGGCGTTGAGAGAACTCAAGTCATAAGCACCAGCAGGAATCGAGGGAAGAGCAGGTAAATCTTCTGTGACTTGTGTCACCTCTGCAGGGGGAATTATCTTAGCTCCATTTATAGCGATGGCCGTAGTATCTATTCTTTTAGATATTAATTTATTTTGACGTTTCATAGCTTGTACGGATCTATTTAAAATAATTTTTTTGTTATATCAGTGAATATAATGATATTGTCCTTGCAATTAAACAGGCTGTGATCAAAATCTCATAAGTTATGTATTTTTCGTCCTTGTCAAATTTTCTATCTTAAGTGCAAAAAGAGGACTCCGGTTACAGCGACAGCTTAAGGGTGAGAGTGTCAATTAGAATGTAGAATTACCTCCACCTCAAGTTGGAGGCTTGCAACCCTTTTTTTCGGTCAATTCTGGTTAATCAGTTTAAAAATAAGTTGCAAAAAAACCTCCAGAGGATGAAACAAGCATCATCACCCTAGGGGTTTGATCATAATATTTATAGGTTTAAGTGTGTTTTCGTGCTATCGATTTTTCTGATATTCTTCTAATAAATCCAATAAATTCATTTGACATTGCATGGGTAATAGTTCGATCAAAGGCACTTCTTTTCTTCCTCCCCCCAAAGAAACGGGGATATCACGGAGAATATCAATAACAGTGTCTTCTGTTAAGTGATCATTTTCCAGCAAAGAATAGACTTTTTCGGCCACCGTAGTATGTAAATGAGCATCTGATAGATATAAATGCCATTTCGCCACATCAATATAGATATTTTCCCCAATTTCGGCTGCCAGAGCTTCAACCGCTTGGGTAACATTAGAATTAGCCATGAGATTTTTGAGAGTAGTCGGCGATCGCTGCAATATAGAGTAAATGTCCCAATAAAATCAACCCCCAAATACCTGAAAACCAGATAATCCAGTTCCAGTCTGCTTGTTTAACATTATGGACAAACCAAACTCCTGAATTACAAGCTAAGAAAGCAGCCACATGAACAGCAAACGTCATGCGATCATCAAGACGACGAAACTCAGGATCGGCGCGATCGGGTTTACGAGGCCAACGAGGGGGCATAGGGATTAAACATATATATAACTTCCATTTCCCATCCTATCAGAAATTTTCCCTTAGCAACTGCTAAGAAATATGAAATGATCTCAAAGTTTGCTCGAATATGAAACAATGAGAAAGGATTATTTATATGGATGGCTCATTAATTACTATGTCTAATGTAACTGATAACTCGGTTGAGAAAACCTCTGAAAATCAGGATATTCAAACCACCTTTACAGTTCAAGAAATAAGAGAATTATTACCCCATCGTTATCCCTTTGCTTTGGTGGATCGTATCATTGATTATGTTCCTGGTCAAAAAGCAGTTGGAATTAAAAATGTAACTATTAACGAGCCATTTTTTCCTGGGCATATCCCTAGTTTACCCCTGATGCCGGGAGTGTTAATTGTAGAATCGATGGCACAAGTTGGAGGAGTTGTTCTAACATTATTACCAGGAATGAAAGGAGTATTTTTTGCTTTTGCTGGTATTGATAAAGTGCGTTTTCGTCGTCCGGTGGTTCCCGGAGATCAATTAATTATGACGGTGGAATTATTAACCTTAAAACGAAATCGAATTGCCAAAATGCAAGGAAAGGGCACTGTAGATGGAGAGGTTGCTGTTCAAGGAGAAATGTTATTTTCTCGGATTGATTGATAGCTGGTAAATGGATAATGAATTAAGGAACAATTTATTTTAAAATCCTGCTCATTATCCATGATTAAATCTTTACTATTTACTTTAAATATCATCAGTTTAATCGGTTAGTAACTCTCATCTTAAAATTACTAGGAGGAGCAACAGTTATCCCCCGACGAACTGCTTTAATAGGACGGTTAGAGTTGAGTTTTAATTGATAGTTGGATAAAAAAGTAGCCAAGACAATTTTCATTTCCATTTTAGCTAATTCCATACCAATACAACGATGAATTCCTCCCCCAAAAGGAAAGTATTCATAGGGGGAAAATTGCCTTTCTAAAAATCTTTCGGGACGAAATTGTTGCGGTTGAGGATAAATATCTTCTCGATGATGAACTAAATAAATAACGGGGGCAAAAACAGTACCTGCTTGAAACTGATACCCCATTAATTCTAAGGGAGTTTTTAAAATGCGAAGAAAAGTCATTAAAACCACTGGATAAATACGCAGTGTTTCACTACAAACTGCATCTAAATAGGGTAAGTTCATGATGGATATTAAATTAGTCTCATTTTCGATATTATCAAGATGCCATCGCAGTTTAGTTTCAATTTCTGGATAATAATGAATCCAATACAACGCCCATGTTAAACTAGAAGCAGTTGTTTCATGACCGGCAACTAAAAGAGTGATTAATTCATCGTGTAATTCTTGATCTGTTAGGGGTTTTCCTGTTTCATCTTTGGCCAGCATTAACAGGCTCAAAATATCTTCTCCTTGATATTTTTTTTGTTGACGACGCTGTTTGATTTCGTCATAAATTAAGTAATCAATTTTAGCTTTAATGCTTAAAAAACGCCCCCAAGGTGTCCATTCACCCCAATCTTTTTGAAGAAATGGCAAAAAAATAACAGCAGCACTCACGGGAGAATCAAAAAAAGATAACCAGACTTTTAACAAGTTTTTTAACTGTTCATAACGTTCTCCTGTTGTCATGCCAAACACCGCTTTTAAAATTACTTTTAAAGTAATTTCTTGCATAATATCACGAACATTAAAATTTTGATTAATTGTTAGATATTGAGTTACTTCATTAGTAATATCATGAATTAACTGACGATAGTTTTCTAGTCTTTCTCCATGAAAGGGTGGCATCAGTAATTTTCGCTCTCTTTGATGTTTATCTCCTTGTAAAAATAGGATAGAGTTCTCACCTAAAAAAGTTTTTAAAAAACCCCCTCCTATCGGGGTTCTAAATTGTGTTTTATCCTTAGTAAAAATTTCTTTAATAGCTTCAGGATTACTCAGATAAACAAAAGGGGTTTCTACACTGCCACTACAAAATATATCCCCATACTTCTGATAATTTAACTCTAAATCTTGCAAAGGGTAAAAAATAAATTTAAACGTTCTTAACAGTCTTGGTGTAGAGACAAAAGGGGGTAAATTCATAGCAGTTTTTCACAATTGTTATCAATTTAAACTTCGATTTTTAATATTTACTGAATTACAATTAATGTAATAAATCATAACATAAAAAATATTGATTTGCAAAACTTTAGTAAAAAAATAAAATCTTAATGATTTGAAAAATAATCATCATTTGTCCACAAAAAATAGATACAATTTTTCCCTAGTCGGTTACAATGACTACAGAATTCTCTGCTAAGGTAAAGTCACTATGAATCAAAGCAGTAGTCAAGGGATGCACATACACAAACTCACTGGATTAGAGCCGAGACATTTTGCTGATTTAGTGAGAGCATCACAATTAGTTTTTGATCCTACAGGTGGTGTATTTGGAAGACATTTAAAGGTAGATTGGTCTTGGTTTGATATCTCGCCCCATATTCTCGATAACTTGAGAAAATTAGGAGAAAAATATCAATATTCATCTCCTCATGTTCCCATGGAAATTATTTGGGTTCAATTAACCCCAGAAACCCGTAGTTGGTTTATTGATCACAAAGAGAGTTTATGGCAAATAGAAGAAGCATTGCCACCAATTGACGAAGATTAGATGTTCCTAGACTTAGTTATCTAATTCCGCAAATTTTTGAAACTATTTTCTACAATATCGATCAGAAAAATGCGGACTTTTTTTCTTACTTATATTTAAGTTTTAACACAAGAATAGGAAAGGCTAAAATAAAGGTGGCAACATTGGTCATAATGACGGGAATATCTTCTAGAAAGAATCCATAAATGATCCACAATAATACCCCGCTACAAAACATCAGAAACATCCCTAGAGAAATGTCCTTAGTAGAGCGAGTTTTCCAAGTTTTTAGCATTTGGGGAAAAAAAGAAATGGTGGTTAAGTTTCCTGCCAATAAACCGATCCAAGTAATAGAAGTCATAACCAATAAATAATACTCAATTAATCATTACCAAAGAATAATAATAACAAAAATATGATCATCATCATTCCTATAACCAAATTAAGGTAAACTCAAAATGATTGCTATGAAATCATTATATTAACCTTTATGAACCAGTCTGCTACTTATTCCACTAACCAAGCAAAATTACGTGAGTTAATGCAGCAAGCAGGAATTGTTAGCTTTGAAGAATTAAGCCAAGTTTCCGGTGTTTCTCAATGGCAGTTAAACCGACTATTAGCGGGCTTACTTCCTAACCTATCCATTGCCATGCTACTCCAAATCTCGAAAGCCTTACAAGTACCTTTACAACAATTATTAACAGAGTTTGAAACTGCTCAATCTTTAAAAGAAGATTGGACAATTGTTAGTGCAGATATTTCCGAAATAACGGCTACGGAATCAACGGAATTTCAACAAGAATATCAACAATTGCAACAGCAACTAAACAACCAAAAAGAGAGTCTAGAAAAAGACTTTCAATCCTCTACTATAGCCACCTTAGAATCCTGGTTACTGCAATGGCCAACGGCTGCTATTGTTGCTCAAAAAAACCCTGAGATTTCCGCCGTTAAATTATTACCCCTGGTTAAACCTGTTTTTGAATTATTAAAAAAATGGGGGCTGGAAATGAAAGGAACTGTTGGAGAAGTGGTTCCCTACGATCCTCAATTTCATCAACTCTTAGAAGGAGGAGGGGCAGCTACATCAGGAGATCCCGTCATCATTCGTTATGTGGGCTATACTCAAGGAGAAAAATTGTTATATAGAGCTAAAGTTACTCCTGTGAAAGAAGATTAAAGTTAATGATACATTTCTGATTTTTCGTTACAAATATTCATAAAAAAGGAACTTTTCTCCATTTTTAGGGAGGTTTTTGTCAAGATAGTTTGACATTTCCTCCAAAAACTCTATTCCGTTACATTTGATACTTACATTTCTAGTGACATCTTCTTATGCTTAATGGCTAAGGCTGCTGTTGAATTTGGCTTGAGAGCATCCTTTTGTTGAATTGGTAATCATAAACTTTATGGCCCATCACGGAATTTTCATGTTATTAGAAAAATATCCTCAACTACGGCCAACTATTAAGCAGGGTCGCTATTTGCTAGGGTATACGGACGGAAGTGGGGACGATCAAGAGATTCCTGTCTTTTTATTGCGTTCCCCCTGGACTCAATTTTGTATTTGGGCCACCACAGATGAAGTGGCCATACCCGCCGGCGGTGTTTTAGTTGTTACTGATGATTTAGAGTGGAGTGTGGAAAGTCATTGGAAAGCTTACAGTTTAGTCACCCCGGCTGTTTCCAACCCATCTCCAAAACGGACTCATCAAAAACAGTCTCAAACCATGACAACCCTGGCCGCCAAAATAGCTAGAGAAGAAGTCCAAAATGCCTCTTCTGAAGCCTTGGAGGGCAGAATGCAGGGCTTAGGAGACACCAGAACGAAACAAGGCCAGGTTTCTTCCCCATTGTGAAGCGTACCCCAGAAGGTTTTTCCTCAATTCCTGTTTCCAACCGCCTGCTGCCTTCAACAAATTCTCGGTAACTGTTCTCCACTCAACATATCAACAATGCGTTGAGAACCGATTTTACTTTCTAGGGTAACTAAACCCATCCCTGTTCCCTTTCCAGTAACTTCACCAATGAGGGAAGCATCTGGGGAAAAAGATTGCATAATTTCTAAAGCTTTTTTAGCTGAATTTTTAGGAATAAAAGCAATGAATCTGCCCTCATTGGCCACATAGAGAGGATCGAAACCCAAAATTTCACAGGCCCCTTGTACATCCTCTCTAATAGCAATCATTATTTCCTTAATATTGATAGTAACACCAGCACTAGCAGCAATTTCATTTAAAGCACTGGCTAACCCCCCTCTGGTCAAATCTCTTAAACAATGAATTTCTATCCCTTGATTGAGCATTTCTAGGATAACTTGATGAAGAGGAGCGCAGTCACTTTCGATAGTCGTTTCTAACTCCAATCCGTCTCTAACTGCCATAATAGAAATACCATGACGACCGATATCTCCACTAATTAAAATAGCATCTCCCGGTTGCACACTTTGGGGAGCAATTGTCTGCTCATGTTCAATAATTCCTACCCCTGTACTGTTAATAAAAATGCCATCTCCCTTGCCTCTATCAACTACTTTAGTATCTCCTGTAACTACTTTTACATTAGCTATTTCGGCTGCTTTTTTTAAAGATTGAATAACTCGCCATAAGGTTTCCATAGGCAGACCTTCTTCGATAATAAAACCTAAACTTAAATAAAGGGGACGTGCGCCACTCATCGCTAGATCATTGACCGTTCCGTTAATAGCTAAACTGCCAATATCCCCCCCAGGAAAAAAGAGCGGATGGATCACATAAGAATCTGTTGTAAAAGCAATTTTAGACCCAGGAAGATTGATTACAGCAGAGTCGTGAGGGGGGATATGTTCTGGTAATTTAAAGACGGAAAAAACCATTTTTTCTAGTAGCTGCTGCATCAGTTTTCCCCCTCCCCCATGAGCTAATAAAACTTGAGGATATTGATCGAGAGGAATAGGGCAAGCTATATTGAAATCGTTCATTTTTAATTATCAAAAAAAAATTTATGTATATAAATTATAGAAATTGATGATAGTGGAAGTATCTAGAAAAAAGCTTAAAATCTAACTCTTGCCCAATCTTATACTCCTACTTTTCGTTGAGAAGATGACTATTAAGTATTTTTGTTTTAATGCAAAAGATGAGTTGATAGACTGCTTCGTGCTAAAAAGAAAAGGAGAACAAAAAGAAAAATATCTTTGTCAGATGAGGTCAAATAGATGTAGCATAGGGCAAAGCATTTTATAAAAATCAAGATAAACTCAACTTAACTGATGATGTTGTCTGTTAACAAGCAAAATTTTTCCCGTGTTGTTCTCAACTCTCCGAACCCTGTTCTCGTTAACTTTTGGGCCCCTTGGTGTGGTTTATGTCTCTTAATTAACCCATCTCTGCACACCATTCAAAGGGAGTGGGATGCTCCTCCAGAAGTGGTGAGTGTTAATGCTGATGAAAATTTTCAATTGGCGAACACATATCGTTTAAAAAACCTACCCACCCTAATTCTATTCAATCAAGGCCAAATCATCCATCGTATTGAAGGAATCAAAGAAAGGCATGAACTAAGACAACAGTTAAATCAGTTGAGACTTATCAATCAACAGTTAAATCCGAAAGTGTGTTAGTTTTCTCCCAAAACCTCTTGGAAATTGAACTCAGGTGCAGCCAGAACAAAAACCGTTGTGGGTAAGTCTTGGGTCCATTGTTGTAGCCTTTCATAGTTAGGCACAAACAACCTTTCATCATGGGGGGAGGGCATACCCAAAAATATAAAATCAGCCCCTTGAGAAGATTGTTTGAGAATGGTGGCAAAAGTTCGGCCATCGGACAAAATAACCTCAGAGACAGCATCAATACGTAAATCTTGCACTAATTTATCTAAATTTTGCTGTGCTTCATGAACCCCAGTCTCATCCATCACGACTAACTTGAGATGGATCTCACCCTTTTGCCATTGGGGATTAGAATGGAGCAAATAAGCCAAAATTAACATTAAACTGCCATTGCCTTGAATTCCACCTCCCCACCAGACATCAATGCGACAACGACGATTTTTTGACTCATGCCAGGGATCGTAAAGTAAATCAGGGTTTTCTCGCAAGACAATCACACTGCGTTGGGCTTTATAAAGATTGGCGATCATTTGACAATAACGATCGCGATGGGTGCTTTGTTGAGAATCTCCCAGTAAAATTGTATTAGGTACAATTGACCCCAAGCCGTAGGTTTCCACCAATCTTTCTGCCCCGTCAAAGGGATCGGGAGCGGTAATCAAGCGAACCAAAGCCTCTACCCCACGGCGTTGTAAATAGTCACGAATGCGTTTTTCTAAAACCGCTTGGCCGGCAATATCTCGTGAGCCCACTGGTAGAACACTCGATACCGTAATTAAGCCACGATTATGAGTTAAGGCTTGTGCCAACTGGATCAACGGCCATCTTTTTGTCGGCGCACCAGAAAGAACCAAAAATTGAGGTCGCCAGTTTTTGGTATCATCTGTGTGATCCGTTTGTAAAATAGCCATCCGTAAGATCGCCATCCAGATTCCCCGTCTAACATCCCCCCAAGTCACCAAGAGTTCTCGTTGGCGAACCCAAAAATAGATGGCAATCACTACTATCCCTGCAACACAGGTGGCGAGGGCATCAATAAGAAACATCACCCCCAAACAGCCCGCCGCCCCTAACCAAGACAATGCCCAATGCACCTTAAAAGAAGGACGAAACGAGGGACTATTTAATAAACCTTCCAACCCCGCAGAAATATTTAACACCAGATAAGTCGTTAAGAAAAACATGGTTAACACCGGGGCAATTAAATTTAAGTCCCCAATACAAACCGCAGCGATGGCCACCACCAAAGTAACTAAAGTACCATTTTTTGGCTCATCGTTAGCCCCACTCCCCTGTCCTAAAAATCGCATCCAAGGGGGTAGAATACCATCCCTAGCTAAAGCTTGTAAAATACGCGGGGCACCAAGAATACTGCCAATGGCACTACTGAGAGTTGCTCCCCAAACCCCTAAAGAGATGGCAGGTCCCCATAAAGCCATTCTTTGCATAATTAGGGGTTCATCAATCAAGGTAGTGCTATTGGCCCGCATCGCGAGAAATAGGGGCAGAATGAGATAAATAAGGAATCCTGTTCCTACTGCAGCTAAAGTCCCTATAGGTAAAGCTTTAATGGGATCACGTAAGTCTCCCGACATATTAACCCCGGCCATGATGCCAGTAACGGCGGGAAAAAATACGGCGAAGACAGCCCAAAACGACTCTTTGTTCATAACCCAAAGTTCAACTTGAGTCTCCTCAACCGAATGACCAAAGAAAAAAGACAACAAAGAAAGGGCGATGGCTGCCATGATGAAATATTGCGCTTTAATAGCAATATCCGCCGAAGTGAAAGCCAGAATACCTACCCCAACCGTCACAATTAAAGCAATATAGATTTGGTTCAAATTTAGGTCAGGAAAAGCTGTTACCAAACTTTCGGCAAAACCAATGGTGTACAGTGCCACCGATAACGCTTGAGCAAAATAAAGCGGAATGCCCACTGCCCCACCAGTTTCGATTCCCAAAGAGCGACTAATCATATAATAAGCCCCCCCTGTCCTCACCACTCGATCCGTGGCGATCGCACACACAGAAAGTGCGGTTAAAAAAGTGATACTGTTAGCTAAGACAACAATAAGAATTGTCCCAATTAACCCTGCATTGCCAACTACCCAACCAAAACGTAGATACATGATTACGCCTAGGATCGTTAGGATAGAAGGGGTATAAACACCACCAAAGGTTCCTAACCCTGAAGGGGTGTTTTCCGTTGGCGGTTTAGGGGTAAGGAGAGGAAAACGAAAAGGCAATTTCACAGACGACTATGACCGAATCTAGTGGATCATCGTTATTATGGCAGATTTTCTTAGCATTCAAAACCTCAATAGACTAGAATAATTGAGGCTATCATGGCAAGTATGGTTGCTTGATCGTTCAAATCTATTAATATTAATATGCAGGGTTTACTACAACGCTTCTGGCAGTGGATACAACAATTTTTTACTCAGGTTTTTGGTTCTTCTTCCTTAGGGGGAGGAATAGGGAGAAAAACTGAAAAATTATCCCAACAGCCCTTGAGCGACACTGACTATGAGTTTTTATTTAGCCAACTCCTCGATGGAGTGGCTCATGGATGGCACGAAGGACGTATTCTCAAGTATTTTGAAGATTTGGGAGAGCGAGGAAAACCTAAATTGTGGGTGGCTTGGTTAGAAAGATTTGGAGAAAAAGCCCTCTCTTCAGCAGCCCCTAATTTGCAACTAGCCTCAAGAATGATGCGTCTTGGAGAGTTAGCCCAGTCTTTTCAAGCGATTGAAGTGATCGGTAAAACTACCTACGAAATTGGCAGAAAACTATACACCAGAGAAGCTGATAGTGCGGTTTGGGAATATGTTGGACCGGATACCAAAGTAACCGATATCATGGCAACAGATGTCACTCCCCCTAGCATTGAAGACAACTTGCCCCCAGAAAATACTCTTTCCCCTCCCCCTCAAACGCCCCAAACAGAAACCCTAACCATTGACGAACTAACGACGAGATTACAACAAGATCCAGAATTGGCCAATCAATTATCTCAACAATTAGGGATTGACTCAACTGATCCTGAAACCTTGATTAATGCCCTCATTGCCCAGTTTGAAGAACAAGACACATCAACGGAAAGTCAACCCGCCTCTGAAACCGTTGAAACCTATTTTAACCAAGGTATTGAACAAGCCAACTTAGGGGATCTAGAAGCGGCAATTGCTCTCTGGGATCAAGCCTTGGCTATTGATGCCAACTTTGCTCCTGCTTGGCATAACCGAGGCAGTGCCCTGGGAACTCTGGGACAAACAGAAGAGGCGATCGCTAGTTTTGATCGGGTTTTAGCCCTCAATGCTCAAGATATCGAAGCTCTTAATGCCAAAGGACAAGTTTTATATAGTTCACAAAAATGGCCAGAGGCGATCGCCTGTTGGGATCAAGTTCTAAGTCTTCAACCGAATTATTACCTAGCTTGGTACAATCGGGGAAGTGCTTTGGAATTAATGGAACAAAAATCGGAAGCCATTGCCAGTTATCAAAAGGCTCTCGATATCGAGCCTAGCTTTGAATTGGCTCAAAATCGTCTTCAAGACTTATCTCAGGAATAAATTCCTCTTGCCCCTACTCGACTCCTCTATTTTCCTAAAATTATGCCCTCCCAACTTCGCGTTTATGTTCCGGATCATCCTTTAATTAAACATTGGTTAGCCATCGCCCGTGATGTCAATACCCCTGGTGTATTGTTTAAAACAGCCATGAGTGAGTTAGGCCGTTGGTTAACCTACGAAGCCACCCGTTATTGGTTTCCTACCCTAGATACTACCTTACAAACCCCCCTAGCGACTTGTCAGGGTACCCTAATTAACCCCGAAGTTCCCATTGCCATTATTCCCATTCTTAGGGCGGGCTTAAGTTTATTAGATGGGGCGCAAACTTTGCTCCCTTTAGCCTCTATTTACCATCTGGGGTTAGCACGTAATGAGGAAACCTTAGACAACCATTGTTATCTCAACAAATTACCTGAAAAGTTCGCCGCCAATACTCAAATCATTATCTTAGAACCCATGTTGGCAACGGGCGGCTCAATTATGAAGGCAATGGATGAAATTGCTCGAAGAGGGGCTGATATTAGTTTGATTCGTATTATTTCTGTTGTTGCTGCTCCTCCTGCTCTGCAACAATTAAATACACATTATGCTAGTCTGAATATCTATACGGCTATTATTGATGAAGGGCTTAACGAGAAAGGGTATATTGTTCCTGGCTTAGGCGATGCGGGCGATCGTGCTTTTGGAACCTAAGATTAGCGTTAGGCATTCGCTCCTCAAACCATTAGTTATTATTAGTAGGTTAAGATTATGAGTCAACGAGACGGATTTACAGGCGGATTTTTAACAGGTACAATCGTTGGTGGTATTGTTGGTGGTATCATTGGCGCAGTAGTTGCTTCTCGTCTGGATGAGAAGGAAGACAAAGGTCAATCTTCTTTATTTGAGTCTGAGCAAAAAGACGGTTTAAGTTCAGAGGAAAGCATTGAAATCGCTCGTCATCGCTTAGAAGATAAGATTGCTCAACTTAATCATGCCAT
>JAAUYJ010201042.1_pt1 | contig 31777 bp, 30 predicted proteins | sample 7278031 | NCBI WGS metagenome assembly JAAUYJ01 (sample SAMN14350222, study PRJNA611818) | marine sediment metagenome | isolation source: surface marine sediment (1.8m) | place: French Polynesia: Moorea | collected 2018-08 | reverse complement strand
ATTTTCCTCTTAACTGTTCTGGAGGCATATATCCAATAGTTCCTACAAATGTTCTACTGAAAGATATTTTCTGACGATAAATATCTTGAACTGCCCCAAAATCTACTAAAAATATTTTTCCATCAGATTGTAAAATCAGATTTTCCGGTTTAATATCCCGGTGAATTATTGGTGGATTTAATTGATGTAAATAACTGAGAATTTCTAAGACTTGAATTGCTACTTGTTTAACTTGTGTTTCTGTGGGATGCCAACCTTTTTCTACCCAAGTTGCTAAGGAATTTCCCGACACTAATTCCCGAATTAAATAAAATCGTCTATCTTGCTCTGTATCAATATAAAAGTAATTAAAATATTTAGGAATTTGAGGATGATGCAAATGGGAAATAACTTTAGCTTCCCTCTCAAAAAGTTCTAAGATTTTCCAGTCTTTTGCTTCTAGTAAAGAAACAACTTTAAGTGCTACTCGCTGATAATTTGTTAAGTCTTCTGCTTCATAAGTAATTCCCATTCCACCTTTTTCTAAAGGGGTGACAATTCTATATCGTTGAGCAATAATATCATTAGGTTGGTGTAGAGTCATTTTCCCTATTCTCCTATTAAATCCTGGTTTTCCTTATTATAAACCGACAGTTATTTCTACAAATTCTCTCAATTTGTTTACGGATAAATTAAATTTGATAATTATATTAAGTCTTAGCACAAAATTAATTGTATATTTCTCAGCAGGACTAGAATGTAGCGAAAATTAGTGTTAAAACAAATCAAAAAAATATAATGGAATAATATTTAATGGTTGCATAAATCTAAACTGAAAAATACTATTCTCCAGAATAATACCTTTCTTTAGAGGTTAACTCAAAAGAAAAACATGAATATATTAATGGTGAAATTATTTCTATGACAGGAGCTACTCCAAATCATAACAAAATAGCAGGTAATTTATATGCAGCGTTAAACTTGTCTTTAAAACGTCAAGCATATCAAGTTTTTATCACAGATAAACGACTTTGGATTCCTACATAAAAAATCTATACCTATCCTGATGTAATGGTAATTGAAGGTAAATTACAATTTCAGGAAGGAAGGCGAGATACTCTAACTAATCCTATAATTATTGCCAAAGTTTTATCAACATCAACTTAGGATTTTGATAGAGGTAAAAAATTTGCTGCCTACCGCACAATTCCTAGTTTTAAAGAATATATTTTAATTGACTAATATACTATACAGGGGGTGAACAATTTACTAAAACAGAATCTCAGCAATGGTTATTATCTGAATATCAAGGTGAAGATAGTAAATTATCTCTAAAATTTATTGATTTTGAAATTACTTTAGCTGATTTATATGACAAGGTTAATTTTGATTTATTAACCTAAAGTTGAGTTTCTTTATTCAACCTAAGCTTAATCTAAAACACACTTAAAATCTGATAAGGAGTAAAGCTTCAGAAATGAAATTAACTCCCACTCCTAATGCCTTACTCCTCGTAAATTTTCACATTAAGTAATTTAATTCAGTCTACCTAGAAATTCATTTCGGCAGCTTGAACTTTCTCGACTTGTTTCTTCTTCAGAACTAACATTATTTGAGCTAGCATCACAAGGGCGAAGAATGCAATTAACCATTTAACTCGATTTGCATCTTGTAGCACTATTTCGCCGTCTGCTTGACCAAAACCACCAACGTTGGGGTTAGAAGTAATTGTCTGACCTGCTTCTACTGTATCTCCTTGTGAAACAATTAGTTCAGGACCAGGAGGTACTGTATCCACAATAGTCTCACCATCAGCAGTTTCGATAGTAACTTGATTACCTACAAATTCTTCATAGGTAACATCGGTAATCGTACCACTAGCAGAAGCATTATAAACAGTGTTATTGCTATTATTACCAGCAGGATAAACCTGACCTCGACCCCGGTTACCGCCAACATGAACGGCATATTTACCGAAGTTGATAGATTTGTCAGTTGCTGGGTCTGGAGATAATACTGGAAAAACAATCTCTTGATATTGTTCCCCTGGTATCGGTCCGACTAGCACAACATTTTCTTGGTCTTCAGCATAAGGTTGGAAGTAGAGACCAGAAACTTCTTCTTCCCACTCTTCTGGAATTCTGTCTTCAGGTGCAATTTTGAAGCCTTCGGGCAACATTAATACAGCACCTACATTTAAGCCACCTTTGCTACCGTCACCTAAGACTTGTTGAACACTGGTATCGTAGGGAACTTTGACGATCGCTTTAAATACGGTATCTGGTAGTACAGACTGAGGTACTTCTACTTCGGTAGGCTTGGCACCAAGGTGACAGTTGGCACAAACAATTCTACCTGTAGCTTCTCTCGGAGTTGCTGGAGCTGTTTCTTGGGCCCAGAATGGATAGGCACTGGCTGCCTGGGGATGAATAATATCACTGGTGAGGAATAATCCTATGGTGGCGATCGCTACTACCATTATTTTGGCGATCGCTTGACCAATAGTTTTCCACTTTGCCGCTCGGTCTATTTTTGACATCAGTTATTGTGTCTTTATCTCTAGATCAAAAAAAAAGCAATTGATAACTTGTAGACTTTAGACTTTTTATCTCATCTAAAATCTCATATCTTTTAAGTCCACCAAGGATTTTCCCCGGTGCGGAAGTCTGTTTCTTCCCACTTGGTAAATACCACCTTATCGTCACTAACACTAGCGTGAACCAATGCTAAAGACAGAGGTGCAGGTCCTCTAACTACCTTACCTGTCTGGTCATATTGAGAACCATGACAGGGACAGATAAACTTGTTTTCACTACCATTCCAAGGTACAACACAACCTAAATGAGTACAGACTGCGTTTAAGCCATATTCAGCTAGGGTTTTGTCTGCTTCGATCACTATATAGGTAGGGTCTCCCTTGAATCCTTGGGCCAAGGTGCGTTCTCCCGCATTGTGGTTGGCCAAGAAGTCACTAACGATAATATCGTTACCAAGAGCGTCTTTAGCAGTTAAACCACCACCTGCACCTCCACTGGACGGAGGAATAAAGTAGTTTACAACTGGATATAGAGCACCTAAGGCTACTCCTGTAACAGTCCCAAAGGTGAGAAGATTCATAAATTGGCGACGTCCCATATTAGGTACGTCTGGTGTTCCTTCAGCTTGAGCCATGAATACGTTGGGTGTTTTTGTTAATTTCCGTTTCAGTCAATTTAAGTATCTGCAGACAAAAATATGATTGCTGTTAGTCTGCGACTACGGACAAGGTTACAATATTTTATTAGAAGAATTGTGCCTTATAGCCGTTTCCTGAATTATTATTACATTATTTGAACTTCTACCCTTATTATTAAGAAATGTAAATATTTTCAGTACAAGCTAAAGTAGATTATTTATTTGCAGCTTAAAAATTTTCAATTATATCATAGTTTTTATCTGATAGAAACCAAAGTCAAGGGGAAATTTAGGTGTGGATATGACGGGCAAAGAATTACACCAATTATTGCTACAAAAGTGGGGCAAGTCTTATGATATTCAACTACGTCGGACAAAAGGTAAAATATTTGTCCAGGTGATGTGGAAGTATCTCGAACAGGTATCTTTTCCAATGAAAGAAGCAGATTATTTGGCCCATTTAGATGCGATCGCCACTTATATTCAGGGTTTTGGCGGTGTCGAAACTGTCAGGAACTACATTGAAAATACGAAGGAACGACCAAGGTTAGGCAAAGCAGTTAGCATTCCTCTAGACTTAGGTGAAAGGGCATCAGAATGGATGGTAGAAGAATTTTAGCGCAGAGGCTGATCAAAACGCTACAAAATTCTTTGGCCTAGTAGCATATCTTGAATGGGGTCTATTATTCATAACTACCTCCAGCATAAGCACTTCAAATATAAAATTTGCCAAAGTCCATGAGAAATCTTTGTAAAACACGGAGCAGGGAGCAGGGAGCAGGGAGCAGGGAGCAGTGATAAATAATTGATATTTTCTTTACGATAATTTATTTGGTTTTTGATTATTGGAGATGTTTATTATATAGTTTATAGGCTGGGTTTCGAGCTAGGGTAAATTCTTCTGTAGTGATAATTTTTCCCTCTCTGATTTCTATTTTATCAAAGTTATAATAACTAAATTTGGGCTGGCTGATTAACTCTAAAAGTATTTACATATAAAAATTTTAACCTTTTGGGCGAAAAAAGTGCAAGGTTCTATACCAGGTGTTAAAAAATCCATGTCCCCCCGGAAGCAGGGGAATGTTACAAAAAAATTAGATAATTGAAAAACATAATTTAGCTATAAATATATGATTCAGATTTATTTCTTACCTGTGACCTACCACCTACTACCTAAAACCTAAAACCTATAAATTTATTTGTAGCAAACATTTTTCAAATTGGTATTAGTTAAGTTAAGGCTAAAATAGTCAGATTTTGAACAAACAAAGGCAGAAAAAGTGAGAGATAATTCTTTCTCCTGCCTTCTATGTAATACCATTTATTAAAAATAATAATATATCTGATTGGCTGGAGAAGTGTGGGAAGTGGAAGAGAAGTTAAAAGTATAATTTTTTTAAAACTAACTGACTAATAATTGTCAAAAAAAGACTTTAGAGACTGTTTGTAAAAGGAATATTAAATCCAGGCGTAGGGTGGGGAGGGTAAGGCGCCAATAATTATGAATCCTAGCCAAAATTTAAGTTTCCGCACCCCACCCACCGAACATTAAGCACTTCTTAAGTCTTAATCTTTGGTTTACAAACACTCTCTTAAATCTTGGTAACTATTTAAATGTTGAAGTCTAGGTAAAGCATAGTATTAATTTTCGTAATTGGGATAACTATCATTCCTCAAAAAAGATTTTATATAAAAAAATATGAGATGGATATTTATAGAAATAAAAAAATTCAGATTTTTTTTAAGTCAAATCTTTCAAACAGAAATATTTGAACTAGGAAATCAGTCATTTTCCATCAAGAATATTACAGAAATAATTTTCTTAATTATTTTAGTCATATTCCTATCCCGGACTATAAAAAAGTGGTTGAATGGATGGATATTAATTGCTTTAGGTATCAAAAAAGGTACAAGAGAAGCTATTGCCTCCTTAATTAATTACCTAATTACCATAGTTGGGATTTTAATTGTTCTACATAATTCTGGGGTTGACTTAACATCAATTACTGTCATTGCTGGGGCTTTAAGTATTGGTATTGGTATTGGACTGAAAAATATTATTAGTAATTTTATCAGTGGTTTAACTATTCTCGTAGCACAACCGATTAAAGTAGGCGATTTTATCGAAGTAGATAACTTATCAGGAATTGTCGAAAAAATCTCAATTCGTTCAACTATTATTCGCACTCTCGATCGTATTTTTGTTATTGTGCCTAATAACTCTCTGGTCGAAGAAAATATTATTAACTGGAGTCATAAAGACTCAAAATGTCGCCTGCGTATTCCTGTCGTAGTTGCTTATGGCAGCGATACATTATTAGTAACAGAAACTCTTTTAAATGCAGCTAGAAAGGAAAAAAAAGTATTATCAAATCCTGCACCAAAAGTTTTTTTTAAAGGTTTTGGAGACAGTGCTTTAAATTTTGAAGTATTAGTTTGGATTAAATATCCTCCCTTTACAGAACCAGTCAAAAGTTCTCTACACTTTTTCATTGAATCTGAATTGCGTAGCCAAAATATTTCAATTCCTTTTCCTCAAAGAGATTTACACATTCGGAATCTTAATAATTTAATTCAAAAATATCAAGAATCAGATTTAGTAACAGTTACAGAAAATGAAAGAAAACTATCAAATTCCCCAGTAAAAAATCAACTAAAGACGAAGCCAAAACCATCAAAATCGAATTTACGAGATTTATTAAAACAGATTAGTTATTTCAGTCATTGTAATCATATTGAACTGCGAGATGTGATTGAAAAAGGGTATAGAAAAATTATTCCTAGCGGTGAAATAATCTGTCGGGAGGGAGAACCTGGAGACTCATTTTATATTATACTTTCGGGGTCAGTAGAAGTATTTTCAGAAAAAGCTAAGAAGCATATTATAAATAGATATGCTGGAGAATTTATTGGCGAAATGTCACTAATTTTAGGGATTAGTCGGACAGCTAGTCTTAAGGCGATAGAGGATACAATTTTATTTGTAGTAGACCGAGAAAATTTAAACCATCTTTTGGCAAAACATCAAAGACTAGCAGACAAAATTTCTGAAGAATTATCTCTGCGTTTGGAGACTTTAAAAAAATTAGGGCTGCTCGATGAACGAGCAAGTTCACAAGAAAAAGCTATTGCTTGGATTAGAAACCGTATTTATACTTTATTTGGTATTTAATTGAATTGAAGTAGCACTCAGCACTCAGCTATCAGCAATTAGCTTCTCAAGGTGTATAATACCAATTTGATAAATATTTGCTATAAATGAATAGATTATTTATTAGAAGTCAGTAGTCAAGATATAAGAAGGTCAACAGAAGCAGAAAGTTTTTTTATACCTACTTATCCGGAGATAATGTTATTTAGTATTATTGAGCAGGAAGCTGGAATCACCTTTTCTGCTTCTTTACCATCTAATACCAAATTCATGTAGTTAACCTACTCAGGTTTAGAGTAGTCAGTAGCTGTACTTCTCAATTATAAGGATAATATTTGCTTAGTCTTTTCTTATTTTACAGACATTTTTCTGAGATTATTGATTAATAACTGAACTACTGAATAGCGAAATAGAATCTATATTCTTTATCGCCCTAATAGCTTAACTACAAAACTACCACCTAGATAAAGAACAACTACTGCTCCGCCTAATAAACTTTGAGTCAAAGGGTCAGTTGAAGGGGTTAAAACTGCTCCTAAAATCACAGAACCTAACAACACATATCGCCAACCAGATAGCATTTGCCTAGAATTAACTATTCCCACAATTCCTAACAATAATTGTAGAATCGGAATCTGAAATGCTAAAGCTGTGCTAAACATTAATAGTAGTACAAATTCAAAGTATTTTTCAATTGACCATGCTTGTTCTACTACTTCTGAACCGTAACCAATAAAAAACTTTAAAGCAGCAGGTACAATGGCAAAGTAAGCAAATGTTAATCCCACTAAAAATAAAATTGTAGAGCCTAAGAAAATAGGTGAAAGAAATTTTCTTTCTCTAATAGTTAAACCAGGAAGAACAAATTTAACTATTTGGTAAAGTATAAAGGGACTAGCCAACAGGAGACCGCTATAAGCTGCTACTTTAAGAGTGACAAAAAAGTATTCTCCTGGAGCAAGTTGGAGAAATTTTACTCCTTGGGCGGGAACTTCTAGGATTTGGACAATAGGTTTAACAAAAAGAAAGCAACCGATAATACCAACTACTGTTGCTATTAAAGAATAAAATATCCGCATCCGCAATTCTTCGAGATGATCGAATAGTGACATCTCAACATCATCGGGAGCTTGATTAAGATAATCCTGATCTTCTTGGTTTTCATGGTTGTGGACTTCTTTGTCTTTATCTAGTCCAACTTCCGGCTCTTTCAAGCTTACGGGTGCTAAATTATTGTTATTCAAGTCCTCTGGGGGGGTGTTCATTTCTGGAGGTGTCATATTAGTTTTTGATTTTAGATTATCCGGACATTTTGATTTGAGACTGTCTAGACTATTGTACCGACGCAAAGGGTTTAATCACCCCTGCAACTAAATTATCCCTCAATTAAATTTATTCAGTAAAAAGCCAGAATAACTTTTTTTAATTTTGAATAAGGAAGAAGTAGATGGGGATACTTTTACCGAATTATTAATTATTAAGAATTAAATAATTCTGGTGTAAAGCCTCCCCTTTTAAGGAGAAAAAGAGGTCGGAAAGCGGAGCAGTCCGTAGGATGGGATGGCGCACTTCGGAGCAGCTCTGCATTCTTCGGGTTTCCTTTCCCTCCGGGACACTTAGTGTTAGCGGAGCTTTGCGGAGCGCAAACGCCATATCCAATCGACCAAGAAAAGAAACAATTTTTCCTGATATTCAATCCTCTCGGTTTTAACCAGAGGTAATTATTAATTATCCCTGCTCAATTATCAATTAATGAAACTTGCTGCTCTTGTTGGTTGAAACCCGAAACAATTGTAAATACTTTCATCAAAGATGGCATTTTAAATCTATAAATACTCAGATTTGTGATTAGATATAACCTTAAATTTACTAACAGTTGATTCAGGAAAAAATAGAAAAGTTGGAGCTTAAATATGTTTAACCAAAAGTGGAAGATAAAAATAACTTGGTTATTGTTATTTATCTTAGGACTTTTTACTACCATTAGCCTCTACGCCATACAAAAACAACCTGCATTGGCAGCTTTAACAGAAGAAGATTGGAATATACTTTTAGAAAAACAAGCAATAACAGAAATTGTAGATACAATAGAAAAAACGTGGGAAGCCGCTTATGAAAATCACTTTAATGCTAATCTATCTGATTTTGGTTTAAATGCTGAGGCTATAGCTAAAACACTTCACCTTTTAACATATCAAAACGAAAAAAAATCAGCAGTTGTCTGGGTTTGGCCGAGGAAAGAACAACTACAATTACTGTTAATTACTCCCAATCAACTACCGATTGTCCGTAGCGTTATAAATGCGGAACAGGACACTGTACTAAATACAGTTAAAAAATTGACTCAGGAAATTACAAGTCCCAGAAAACGTCAGACAAATTCATATTTAAAACCAGCGCAACAAATGTATCAATGGATAGTAGCTCCCATTGAATCAGAATTAGAAAAACAAGAAATAGATACTGTTCTTTTTTGTTTAGGACCTGGTTTGCGAAGTTTAGCATTAGCAGCATTACATGATGGACAAAATTTTCTGATAGAAAAATATAGTGTTGCTCGAATTCCAGCTTTTAACTTGATTTCTACTGATTATAATCGGATTAAAAATTCGCGAGTATTGGCAATGGGAGCATCAGAATTTGTTGACCAAGAACCTTTACCAGCAGTGCCAATAGAATTAAAGCAAATTACAGAAAAATTGTGGCAAGGAGAAGCATTTATTAATCAAGATTTTACAGTAAAAAATTTACAAGAACAACGGCAAAAACAGGATTTTAGTATTATTCATTTGGCGACTCATGCTGACTTTAACTCAGGGCAACCAAGTAATTCTTATATTCAGTTTTGGAATCACGAAAAACTGGAATTAGATGATATTAGAAAAATGAAATGGTATCAGCCAGAAGTAGAGTTATTAGTTTTGAGTGCTTGTAAAACTGCAGTGGGAGATATTGAAGCAGAATTAGGTTTTGCCGGGTTAACTGTGCAATCTGGAGTTAAGTCTGCTTTAGCAAGTCTTTGGTATGTTAGTGATGTGGGGACTTTGGCTTTAATAGATGAATTTTATCAACATTTACAGAAAATTATCATTAAGGCAGAAGCACTTCAGCAAGCACAAATAGCTATGTTAAAAGGGAAAGTAAATGTGGAAAATGGTGAATTACATGGTTCTGGTAGGGGGGTAAAGTTACCTCCAGAATTAGCAAATTTAGGAGATGAAAATTTATCCCATCCTTATTATTGGGCAGCTTTTACAATTATTGGTAATCCTTGGTAAGATTATTTTAGATTATTTTAGTTATACTCAGTAGTCGTGCAAAATAAATTTCCTAGTTGATAGAGGAAACACGGAAAAATAATTGATAATTTATGGATTAAATTGGAGATGTATCAGAAAATGTGCAATTAATTTTGTATAAGCACTTAATTTTTAGAAATGTTTACTACAAATAAATTTCTAGGTTTTAGGTGGTAGTTCAACAATTAATAATTATTAATTACCTCCATTGGAAAAGAAGAAGATTGACTAAAAGGAAAACTTTTTCTTATTTCCCCTTAAAATTGGGAGACTTTAAACCAGATGCTTTGGGTAGGGAATAAATCTTAATTAGATATTTATAGCTGAATTATACCATTTTGAAAAAAAAAGGTTATACTTTATCAAACTTCAACTATTAACTAATTAATAGATTTTTTCGCCTTTATCCCTTTGATAACCAATCTTTTTCTTTGTTTTTCCTATTATTTCACCACACCCCACACCCTAAAGCCAAGATTGATAATATTTGTAGCAAACATTTATCAATTTGGTATTATGTTTTTCAATTATCCAACTATTTGAAACAATAATGTTACAAACTGCTATTAGGATTGAGTTAGTACGAGAATTAAAAGTCTGAGTAAAAGCGGATATCATCAGCTAACTTTAACTATTTAGGTTAATTTTTATTGCTGATAACGTATTTACTCTCTAGGAAACTAGCTGACTGCTAATAGGTATTTGCGCAGCATTCCGCAACAAATGCTTAGATATAACTAATAATATAACCTTTGGAGTCAAGTTATGGTCAACAAAAAATGGAAAAAACTAATTTATTTTTGCCTATTATTTACATTAGTATTTTTCAGTACCATTACCTTTAATATCTTTTTAGCAAAACAGTCAGCGATCGCTGTGAAAGAAGAAGACTGGGATAGATTTCTAAAAAACAAAGATTTTATCGAAGCAGTGAATCAAGTAGAGCAACATTGGGAAAGAGATTATGAACAGTATTTTGATGAAAATCTAGCTGATTTTTCTATCACTGCTGAAGGTGTAGCCGAAACATTAACTAAATTATCCAGGGAAACAGATACAAAACCTGCTGTTATTTGGATTTGGTCGCGAGAAAAACAAGCGCAGTTAGTGGTTATTACTCCTGGAAAAGAACCTAAAGTTTACAGCGTTCCAGAAGCTGATAATCAAAGTTTAATGAATACAATAAAAGAACTAAATGTAGAAATTACAAATCCCAGAAAACGTAATACTACTTCCTATCTAGAACCAGCTAAAAAACTTTATAACTGGATGGTAAAACCAGTAGAATCTACTTTAGAAGCAGAACAAATAGATACCATAATGTTCTGTCTGGGACTTGGTTTACGGACTTTACCATTAGCAGCATTACATGATGGAGAAAATTTTATTATCGAAAAATATGCTATTGCTCGTATCCCCGCTTTTAACCTAATGAAAACTGATTATAATCAAATTCAAAATGCCAAAATTTTAGCCATGGGAGCGTCAGAATTTGAAGAATTAGAACCTTTACCAGCAGTGTCAGTTGAGATAAATGAAATTACCCAAAATTTATGGTCTGGTCAGGGGTTTATGAACCAAGAATTTACAATCAAAAACTTTCAAAAGCAACGAGAAAAACAGGATTTTGGAATTGTTCATTTAGCTACTCATGCCGAATTTAGACCAGGAAAACCAGATAATTCTTATATTCAATTTTGGGGTAATGAGAGGATACAATTAGATGATATTGAAAAGTTGAAATTAGCTCGGCCACCAGTAGACTTATTAGTTTTAAGTGCTTGTCGTACTGCATTGGGCGATCGAGAAGCAGAATTAGGTTTTGCAGGGTTAACTGTGAAAGCAGGAGTTAGGTCAGCATTAGCAAGTCTGTGGAATGTTAGCGATATTGGCACGTTAGCATTGATGACAGAATTTTATCAGCATTTGCAAAAAACACCACTAAAAGCAGAAGCGTTAAGACAAACACAAGTAGAGATGCTGAAGGGGAAAGTAGGTTCGAAAATGGGTGAGTTAAAGGGAAGTAGGGGTGGTTTGCAACTGCCATCAGAATTAGCAGAATTTAGTGATGAGACTTTTTCCCATCCTTATTACTGGTCTGCTTTTACTATTATTGGTAATCCTTGGTGATTTTGTTAGATTCAATAAGTAGAAATTGAAGTTAAAAATAGTTGTTATCATAACCCAACAGGCAACATTTTTTGTACAATTTACGATTGATTAAATAGTAGGATACTATCCCAATCATTATAATAAATATTTCAATTTTAGATGTAATTTAAGCTGAGATAATTGAAGATATAGCTATAGCTTCCTCAAATTTATAGCATTTTCAATTTGCCTCTCCAATTAAAGTAAAAACAGCCAAATTTTTTGGTTCAGGAAATGTTTTTACAGTTGTCAACATAGACTGTTCCAGAGCTTCTGCTTTATTACCAGTATCATCTAATTGATTAGAAAATTCTACCATTAATAATTGTATGGAATCATCCAGCACTTTCCATAAAGAGAAAATAATACTAGGTGTACCTGTAGCTACAAAAGAACGAGATAATCCTTTACTCCATCTCCCGTAATTTCACCACACCCTGTATCACAAGCACTCAAAACTACTAATTCTGCATTTAAGTTTAGTTCTAAAATTTCGTTGGAGGTGAGAAAACCATTGCGGTGAGAATAGTATGTTTTTCAATTAAATATTTTCCTTGATTATCCATCAACCCTACAAATGGAATTAAAAATAATTCCCTTTGGGGTATAAATATTACCCTATCTTCAGGATTAGTAGGTAGAATATATGCAATTGGTTCAATTAATCATTTGTGCAGTTGTTTGAGTTGAGCTTGTGGTTGATATGGTTCAACTAAAAGTGCCTGATGAGCATCTATAACTAGGTCTTTTAAAGTTTTATTTTCTAGCACAGATTTAAACTCTATCTGACGAAATGCTATTTCTCCTGTGGGTTGAATTAGCCAGATATAAAGTTGGTCTTCAACATAGGTTGTAGGAATGAAAGATAACAAGTCTAAATATTCCTATCCTTTGGTGTCCGGATTTTACTGTAACAATCTTTATTGAATTTGGTATAATACAATACTGATTATTATTAATTTCAAAAATTTTTGCCAGATACCATTTCTCCTCCCAAAGCACTTCTACATAGTCTCCTACTTGATAATTTTGTCCTCAGAGAAATGGTTGATTAAATTGTAACTTTTCAGCTATTTTTTGATCATTATCATTTACTAATTCCAGGGATTTTAGTAGTAAATTTTGTTGGCTGTTAGCTAATGTAATTTTTTCCCTTGCCCTAGCTATTTCTGGTAGCATAAAATTGTAAATTATCTAGAATTCCACCAGAATTGTTACCAATAACTTACTAAACTTTTGAGTATATCTGCTCATAATCGGTTGCCTAAACTTAAGTTAATCAAAACCAAACTGAAAGAGGCTAAAACTAAAACTAGACCCAAAGAAAATAAATTTCCCTTCATTTCTAGTTTTAGCCTCTTAATTTGAGACTTAGCAACATTATGATCAACAATTAATAAATCGCTAATCTATGTTGAGTAGACAATATAACTTGTTATTAACCAAGTTCCACTGATAGTATGACTATCACAGATGCAGATTTAGTAAAGATGACTAATCAAAAAATTCTGGAAAATCAAGAATCAAATTTGACTCCCAACTTAATTACATTAGCTGTGGTTCTAAAAGTTCAGTTAAACGAGATTTTTGGTAGCTAACCATAAAAGCATCCAATGTCCGTCGAAAATCTTCCCGTGCCTGAAAATGATCCACTCGATTGATTAGTTGGCCATTTTCAAAAAGAATCAAAGTAGGTAAAGTTTTCAGTTGATAGGAACTAGCAAGCTTTAAACTTTCATCAGCATTTACCCCTACCAGCTTTAACTGGCCATTCCACTCTGACTGAAATTGAACCAGTTGAGGGACAATCATGTGGCAAAGGCCACACCAAGGGGCCCAAAAATTAACTAAAACAGGGGTAGAGGATTCTAAGACCTCTTTTTTAAAAGATTTTTCGTTAACTGAGAGAACCATGATTCTTCAAGATTATTAATTAGATTTTTTATATCCTGGGATCATGCTACCAGTCTACCCTCCCAGTTGCACGAATTAACAGAGGGTGAGCTTGCCAAAGTAGGATAATAAAAACGGCCACGCCGAGGTATGCCCATCGGAGAAACTCTTGTAACTCAAGGGTTTGACGGCCTTGAATAATGGCAACAAAAGGAATCACTGATGTCCGAGACTTTAATTTCTGATAAGATTCTCCAAAACGGTTCTCAAGTCGGCGATCCCCATGCCAAACTCCAAATAAGTGGTGTAAGACGAGGCCCAATGAGGTGACTAAAGTAAAGCTTGTCCCGATCCAAAGAGTGTGGGCGATACACCAAATTACTTGGCCGACCATTTGGGGATGGCGAGTAATCCGAATAATTCCAGTTTCATGGAGATGGACTTGGGGCTTTTGCACGGCCGCAATTTCTAAGAGATTGAATGTAGAGGGATAGAGAAACAGAAAAGAAATTGCTGATAGTATCCAGACTATAGGGTTGACTATTGGGATACCTTGCAGTTGCCACAACTGTAGGCCATCGTAACGGTGATTGAAAAAGTAAACAATCAGAACTACTGCTAGTGGTAGACTGACCAAGGCAAATAAGACGCGATAGAGTCTCGGACCAATTTTGGTCTCGGCCCAAGGTCGTAGGGCAGCTAAACCACTGTGAGCGATCGCAAAACTTAGCAGTAACCCCAACATTATTAGATGGCTAGGGGTTAACCAATCATTAGACATGGCCTATATCCGAAATTGATAATAAAAGTTAACTTTTGTAGGAATCTTCCAGCAGTATGCTAGAGGGACGTAGATTGCCAAACCCATTTTCAGGGGCAGGAAATGCGGTAGATGTGGAATTTGATTTCCCCAAAAAAACGATTTATACCTGGGCTGAGTTAGTGGAAATCTCAATCTCCAATCTAAGGTTTGTGATTGAACTGGGTGTTTTTGCCTGAATTTAAATCCTAGCTTTTAACTTTGGATGGGTCACTTTTGTTCCTGCTCTAGTTTAGTCTAAACAGGACAATCGGGGCTTGATTATTTAACTAAGGAAAGAACACACAGGTTTTTGCTCATAGCTATCAAGTATCTAAGATGTTTGTTGACGCTGAGGGGAGAACTTATAGAGAGAGAAAATAAAGATTTTTGCCAATAGTAAACTTCAAATGCACAATAGCTTGATATAGGGAGACTCGAATATTTCTTTGATTTAAAAAGTGCCTAATTTTGGGTTCTCCCCGTAAGGTTTAAGACTTACTCAAAACAACCCAGTTGCCTTGACTGTAAGTGCCTGTGGACCGAATGCTGCCGACTAGGATAGCCTTAAGGCGACGTATCCGGTGGAAACAGGAAGTAAACCATCAAATTGTCAGGTTTTGAAGTTTTGTGTCAGTTTGAGCAAGCAGAAATATGAAATGAATTCCTTCAAGTTACCCCACTTTTGATGTCTTGAAAGGGTCTCTCATTATTTGTTTTTTTAAAAATAACTCATTCAATTGAGTTACAGGCCGTCAGGCCAGAAAAATGTCCATCAGGGAACGCTTTGGGCGTTAACTTCCTCAACTTCTTTTTGCTTTAATAAAATATGTCTGAGCTTCCTTTTACCCTAGACCAATTACGCATTCTCAAAGCGATCGCTTCTGAAGGCAGTTTCAAACGAGCTGCTGATAGTTTATTTGTATCTCAGCCAGCAGTTAGTTTACAGGTACAAAATTTAGAGCGACAGTTAAATGTCCCCTTATTCGACCGGGGTGGTCGCCGGGCCCAATTAACTGAAGCTGGTCATTTGCTGCTTACCTACGGCGAAAAAATACTTTCTCTGTGTCAAGAAACTTGCCGAGCGATCGAAGACTTGCAAAACCTCCAAGGTGGTACTTTAATTGTTGGTGCTTCTCAAACTACTGGCACTTATCTACTACCCCGAATGATCGGGATGTTTAGACAAACATATCCTGATGTGGCCGTGCAATTGCACGTTCATTCTACTCGTCGCACTGCTTGGAGTGTGGCCAATGGGCAAATAGATTTGGCTATTGTTGGGGGTGAAGTTCCTCCTGAGCTGCAAGAGTCTCTAGAAGTCGTGCCTTATGCTGAGGATGAACTGGCCTTAATTTTACCTGTGTCTCATTCTCTAGCAGAACAGGATACAATCCAAAAAGATGACCTCTATAACCTCAACTTTATTACTCTAGACTCTCAATCTACTATTCGCAAAGTAATTGACTATGTATTATCTCGTAGTGGAATTGATACCCGTCGTCTCAAGATAGAGATGGAATTAAATTCTATTGAAGCAATTAAAAATGCTGTTCAGTCAGGGTTGGGAGTGGCTTTTGTTTCTGTTTCAGCTATTGAGAAAGAGTTACAAATGGGAGTTTTAACTACTGCCAAAATAGATCAGATAGTTGTCAACCGGGTATTATCAGTTATTTATAATCCTAATCGCTACCGTTCTAAAGCTGCTGAGGCTTTTAGTCAAGAAATTTTGCCTTTGTTTTCTAGTCTCAATTTTGACCCAGAGAATATTAAACCCTTATCTAAGGAAATTCAGCCTATAGAAGTGCTCACAAATAACTCTAGTGAAACTTGAATAATAATTATTATTAAATACAATTATTAAATACAAGCCATTATGGAAGTTTTATGCACTCGTCCAGGTTGCCAGCGTCCCCTAAACTATTTTGTCGAGCTTGATGACAACCGCATCCTGAAAACTGTGCAGCAAAAGTTTTGTACTACTTGTGGCATGGAGTTAATTTTAGCAGGTCGTTATTTACCGATAAAACTATTGGCTAAAGGGGGATTTGGAACGGCTTTTTTGGCACGCGATCGCCATACTCCAGCAATGCAGGAATGTTTGGTTAAACAATTCCAACCAGCAGGAAATTTAAGTTTAAAACAATTAGAAATAGCTCAATCTCTATTTGAAAGGGAGGCTGTTGTTTTAGAACAGTTGGGTAAAAAAAATCCTCAGATTCCCTATTTACTTGCCTTTTTTGAGTTAACAGTTTCTAGTTCGATACCAGAGGGAAAAAATACTTTTTTTTATTTAGTTCAAGAATTTATTGATGGCAAAAATTTAGCAGAGGAATTAATTGAAAAAAGGGTATTTTCTGAGTCTGAAGTTGTTGAGGTACTGGAGGAAATTTTAAAAGTATTAGATTTTGTTCATAGTCAAGGGTCAATTCACCGAGATATTAAGCCTGCTAATATTATTCGTGGTAATAATGGCTTGTTGTATTTGGTAGATTTTGGGGCAGTTAAACAGGCTACTCAAGCACAAATGAGTGGTGTTTCTGGTCAGTCAACTACATCAACTGGTATTTATTCTTTGGGTTTTGCTCCCCCAGAACAAATGCAGGGAGGTCAGATATATCCTGCTACAGATTTATATGCTTTAGCAGTTACTTGCGTTTATTTATTAACTGGTAAACCTACTACAGAATTGTTTGATTCTTATAGAAATAAATGGCATTGGCAAGATTATGCTAAAGTGAGCGATCGCTTAACTAAGATATTAAATAAAATGCTTCAAAATGCTCCTAATTTACGTTATAGTTCCGCCACAGAAGTATTAGCTTTATTAAGAGAGTCACCTCAACCATCAACTATACTAAATTCATCAACTTCTTTACCAATATCTAAGTCTATTTCTGCTCAATCTATATTTGTGCGTGGAGAATTATTGGGTAAAGTAGTTTTTACTTGTTTTGAAGGCATATTATTAGCTATCGCTGCTGCTATTATTATGGGTAAAACAGGTATTAGTTATTTAGTGTGGTTGTTTGTTATTGCAGGTTTTATCTGGAGTGAATATCGTGGTTGGCTCAAAGTTGCTGATTTAATTATTATTAACTGTATTACTTTGGTATTGGTTTTATTGGTGCCAGACTTACGGATGGCTATTAGGAATTTTATTAATGCTCAAAATATAGTAGTTGGGATTTTATTGATTGGTGTTTTTGCTGGTCTCATGGCAATAGGAGTAACATTAATATGGCGATTAATTTCTAATTTATTTTCTCGTTTGCTCTAAATTATTTATGCTCTTGCTCAAGATAAAAATTATCCAGATTTTGAACATAGTTAATTAGTTCTGGAAAAAAACTCAAAAAATCAGATTCAAGTTCAGTATAATTCTTGATTAGTTCATTACTCGCAGTAGCGAGATTATTTTTCCACTTCAAACGTTTAGATAAACGAGCAAAAGTGAGGTTAATACCAGAGATTGTTTTGTAGGAACAAAGCCAGTTTTCAGATATAATTTTCGGTAATATACGATTTAATCTATCTGGTAATATAGTCTGATTTTTGCTTAAAACAAGATAAACATTTTTGACAAATTCATCCAAACTTACCGGAGAAAATAAATGCCAATGATTTGCGAGGAAGTGGTCATAAAAAATATCAATAATTATTCCCGCTAAACGGCTATAGTTATTGCTGATCCGATTTTTACTTATCATATAAATTGGGTGTCTGTCAGTAAAACAGTCAACTTGACGATGAGTTTTAATTCCCTGAATAATTTCTGGGCTGTAAATAACTTCATATTCTGCTAAAATTCCTTTAACAAAGTCACCTAATAGATTACCTATTTGTGATTCAGGAGTATTGTTGGCTAAATACAAATGAGCTAAATAGTTCATAAATTATCTAAAATTTTTCATTTACTATAACTGTTATACCAACCAAAAATAATGCGATACTTCAGAGGAACTTCAACAATTAAGTAATTAATCAAATCAAATCATAGCATTTTCAAACAATATTGCTACATTAACAATCTTTCTTAAATTTGGTATTAAATAACGTTTTTTACAATTATGAATCAGTAAGTATCTATTGCCGAATAATTAAATAATTAAATGATTAAAGTATAAAGCATTTTATGTAACTGAAAAAAGAGGAAAGTTTTTGCTTTTAGGAATTTTATTTATTTTAAGGAGAGGTAATTATTAATTATTAATTATATTATTTACTTTTTTGCCAATTACCAATCCATTCACCACCACGAAATCGCCACTGGGGAAATAGTAATCTCATCAAAGTCCAAGAAGAAAAGTAAACACTTAACCAAACTATACTATAGTGTTTAATAAATGAATCAAGCTGAAAATCATCAGCATTAAGATGTGGTAAACCCAAAAATTTAATTAGCAAAACTAAAACAATAGCTTCAAAAATTCCAGCTAATAATTGCAACACTCCCGGCCAGTCACGATCCCAGAAAAATTTTTGCAAAAAATCATATAATATATCCCAGATTAATCCGAATAAACAGACATAAAATAACACCAAAAAATAAGTAAAATTAGGTTCAAATATTCCCTTGCTAAACACAAATGGTAAAGTTACAAAACAACCAATTGTTAATAATAAAAATATTCGAGTTTGCCAGCGTCCCAATAAGGTTGGTATCATAATATTATCTAGATGAGATAGTGATTTTTAAATAGTTGAAATCAAAAAAAATCCACAAAATTAAGATAGTGTTCTTGAAAATAAAATCATGCTATAAAGCAAATATACTGAAACTAGCAAGAGATGATAATTTACTTTAAAAGTTGAGAAAATATACAGTAAACTAAGTAAAAATATTGAACAACCCCTAGATTTTCTTAATTTCTCTAATTAAATGGATTGTGTAACATGGCAAACACTATCGAATCAATTATTACCCTGCCTAAACTACATTCTGAATCTACTCTAGGAGAATTACCTCTAATAGATTTTCAGGTAAGTCCGATGACTTCTTTAAAATTAGTTGCCTCTTAGTTTAACAAACAATCTGACTTACCGGGAGTATTAGTAGTATCAGAGCAAAAGTTGTTGGGAATGATTTATCGACGTTGCTTTTATGAAAAAATTAGTTCTCCTTATGGCAGAGAACTTTTTGTTAAACGTCCTATTAATTATTTGTTAAAAGCAGCTAAATGTACTGATATTTTTTTAATACTACCTGAAACTGAAAAAATTAATTTAGCTGTTCAAATAACACTTAATCGTTCTGAAGCCTCTGTATATGAACTCCTTGTTATTCAATTTTTAGGCAAACAAGACTCAGATACATTTATCTATTTTTTGTTAAATTTTAAAACTTTGATTATCGCTCAATCGCATATCGTTAAAACTGTTAACAATGAACTGTATAGTTATAAAAAATCGGCAAAAAAATATTTAATGCAGCTTCAATATAAGAGACAAAAACTTCAGGAGTATACCCAAGCTTTACAAATACAAAAACAATAAATATTAGCAAGAAATAAGTTATTATAAAAACAACAAAATGAACTGATTAATTAATCACAAAAAATTAAAAATCTTAATTAACAACTGAAAGAAATTGCTTGTTTTATTTACCGTGAAGGAAAAAAAACATTTTACTCTACATTTGAAGTAGTTCAGGGAATTAATAAAAATATGAACGAAATTGTGGGAATAGGTAAATTATTTACTAATGAATTGAAACTAATTAACTCCACATCAAAAAAGATTAAAACAATTGGTCAGCAAGCCAGTCATTTAGCATTACAAGCTGCTATTGTTACTGGTCGTTATAGTGGGTAATATAGCCGTTTTAGTCATATAACTAACGAAATTGGTAAATTAGTAAACGAAGCATCTGAGGCTGGCCGTAAAATGAATTTAGTTGCTGATAACTTAATGATCAAAATTTCTGATCTGAATGTTTTAGCTCAAAATGGCAACAATATTGCTCAGTCTTTAGTGGAAAATAATCAGCGTTCTGAGAAAATTCTAGATGAGTTGGAGATATTAATTAAACAACCGAACCTAGAACAAAAAATATTTAATCTATCATCGGTTGCACAGCCAATAAGTAGTGAAATTACGAGGGTTTTTCCCATGGTTTTTAATCCAGAAGCAAAAACACCTAAAAATCTTGAAAAAAAGTTAGGAGAATCAGATAAAAATTTTGCGGATATAACAGGATTAAATAATACCACAAAAGACAAAGAGAATTTAGTTAAAAAAATTAACTCTACCTTTACCTTATCTAAAAAACTTAATATAGCGTTTTTCAGTAGGCGTGAGGTACATCAACGATCCCCCGCGCATCCCCCTTAAAAAGGGGGACTTCCAGTTCCCCCCTTCTCAAGGGGGGTTAGGGGGGATCTGCAGCGGTGTACCTCACTAATCTGGGAAATGCTACACACAGTTGAATTGAATTTCTTCAATTAATAACGAAAGTTAATCAAATATACGACCATACCAAATATGGAAATAATCGTCACTCCCAATCATTTTCTTTGTAAAAAAGATATAAAAGTATATCACCTTCAACTTCGAGGTATAAATAATCAAGCTACTGGATATCTGTATTGTCGGAATAATGAAACAGTTAGTCGAGCATCTTCTATGGATAAAATTCAGTTGGAAGGAATCTGTAAAATTAAACAAGCGATCGCTTTACGGCAAACAAAAATTACAGATATTGTTCCTATCCTAGAAGCACATCATTGGCGTGTAATTCCTATATCTGATGCTCAGGTACAACAAACCAAAGAACAGTCAAAATAATCACTACTAATAGGTGTTAGGTGGTAGTTCAACAATTAATAATTAATAATTAATAATTAATAATTATTAATTAACAATTACCCCTCTTTGAAAAGAAGAAAATTAAGAGAAACTTCTGGAGGCAAATTTATTGCCCATTTAAACCACTGCCACAGTGAACTAAAACCTTCTAAACGAGAAATACCAGTAGCTCTTGCTTCCACTAAAGCAGTAGCAGACCGATGAGCAGAATATTGCAAACCCAAAAAGGAGTCAACAGGCGCATAAGGACCCCCTAAAGTAATAATTCCTGCGGCATATATTCTACCTCCCATTCTATTATTTGAATCGGGATAATTTCGCATTTCTCGAATTTCAAAATCATTATTTACCGTTAACTTACCCAAGCAATTCAATGGCAATTTATAATGATTAATAAAATCATTTAACAAAGGATTATCTGTAACCTGACTCTCAGCTCCTGTACAGTCAATCATAAAATCAGCTTCAATTTTTTCCATCTCCTGAACATTTTTACTCCGAACATCAATCAATAACTGACCATTTTGATTAGATTTAATTCTCTTAACTTGGCCAAATTTAATCAGATACCATCCAGCTTGCAACCCTTTTTTTATTACTTGTTGCCATTCCCGACGATAAGATGTAGTCGTACCACCCCAATTTTGTAACAATTTAGAGCGTTCCATCGGAGCTGCAGCTTCTAGTTTGGCCCGCAAATCTCCACCTAGACAAGATTTTGGCCAATTATAAACTTGCATTTCCCAATGATTATCTACTTGGCGTTGAGTAAATCCAAATTTTTTACCTTGGAATTTAGGCGATCGCATCAAATGAATAATCGTCATCGGATAACTAACAGGGCGAATTGCTCCTAATTTTTCAATAATTCGCGATGCTGCTATTCCCCGACCACGAACCATTACAACTCCTCCCTTACGGGCTAAATATTCATATATATGCTCGTGATTTTCATAACAATTAACTACTGATTTAAAATCCCCGGTTTGGGAACGATAACTTTTTATATCCGGCAAAAATCTAATTGCTGGATACCCTGTCGCCAGATGTACATACCGAGCAACTACAAACCGATTTTCTAATTGTCTGGGTTTGGGTACAGAATAAGCAATGCAGTAGCGATCGTCATCTGTTTGCCGTATGCTCAACACTCGACCATAACGTAACATTTGCTGCCAACCGATGCGGTTAGCTTCCCTATCCATTGATAAAAAAACATCCCGAAGACGGGGAGTGTAGGTAGTTGCTAACAGTGGTTCGCTAAATACCTGCCATAGTGGTTTACAAGCATTCAATATATTACCAGAAAATAGTTCTCGTACCGATTCTCGTAGAGCATAACCAGGCCATCCCCAAATGTTATCTGGGCAAGAGTCAGACCCAGAACGAATCCGATCTAAAGGTTGAATTTGGGAGTTGTTACACAGACGTTGATAGCGATCGTAGGGTTTTTTGTCAACGCTCAAAACTGCAATTTGTTCTGGTTTGACTCCAGAAATCCTGAGAGTGTCTACCCATACGAAACTACCGATACCGCCACCAATGGCAGCATAGTCAATTTCTTCGACGGGGATACCTGTAGCGTAAATGTTATCAACAGAAAGTTTTTGGCAGGCAAATAATTTTGGTGGGGGAAATGTGGGGTAAGGAATAGTCGGGGGTGGTGCAGGAGGAGGCTTTTTTTTTGGTTTTGCTTTGGCTGGTGTTGCAGTTTTAGTGCTATGCTTTATAAACATCTTTCTTAACATAAAATTTAACAAAAGAGAGAAGTTATATATTTACCATTAAATCTAGATTTCAGGAAAGTTAACCTATTTAATTAGTTTAATTAAAGCTAACTGATACATAAAGCTAAAAGTTAGGATAACTAAGGCAAAAGAGCTTTTTATCTTCAATTTATCTCCTAGTTATTGACTCTTATTGGCCTCAAAATACGAAATTTTTCTGGAATTTTAGCAGAAAATTTCTTCACATAAAATGGCTGAAACCGTCGCCCAATCTCCCCATCTCCCCATCTCCGCGTCTGGTGCGTCACCGTGTCCTACCCCTACCAACCAATTTTTGTCAGCAGACCCTAATTAGAGGCTTTTCTCCCCCCACTTCCCCATCTCTCCACTCCCCATCTATTGAAGCTTTGATGATGATTTTAGTATCTGTATTTGACCAGATTGTATTGTCCTGCCGCAAAAGGGACAAAAAAGTTCTAAATAAGAGTAGGGTAATATATTACCACATTGACATTTGATGCCGTAAATTGAGGGATTTATAGTTACAGGAGGTAGTTGTTTTTTCACTTTTATAGTTTTCACTTTGAGTAATTTTTTGCCTAAAAAAATCTGACTTCCTATTCTTAAGGGAGCTTTTTGAACTATAATTTTTTTGCCGTCAACAAGGATAGGATTAGGCTGAGAAAAGTTTTGGGTTAGGTTGTTTAAATAAAAAGTATTTGTAGTTAAGTCGAAGCAGATTCCTGCGTGTAGGGGAGAGACTGTTTTTGTTGTGTCTTTAATAACTATATCGCATAAACTTGGTTCTCTACCTATACGAATTATGCGAGAATTTTTGGTTACTTCGTTTGAAGTTATGGTTTGGTAAAGCCACTGATTTTCCTCTTGCCATAACAGAGTAATTTTGTACATTAAACCTAGAAATTCATTTTGCACTAATACTTATACTATTACCATTTATCTATGAAGTTAAGTTGTGCTTAATATAAATATAAAAATAGTCAGTGTAATAAGGTCTAATCAAAAATTATTAAGGGGATTATTACAGAGAAATAGTATTACTTTCTTAGCAGTAAAAATTACTGAATCATCTCAACTTATTCTACCTATTCAGCCAATCACTAATCATCTGAGGACAATTAGCTAAAGTTTCTACTAAGGATGCAAATTCTACTAAATGTAATGGACGATTCAATACATAACCTTGCATTTTATCAGAGTTATTTTTAACTAAAAAATCTAATTCATCCTCATGTTTCAACTCCTTCACATATTACTCGTATATTTAGTTGATGAGCTATTGAAATAATCTATTATTCAGATGAATTTTCTGAAGAAAATACTGATTAATTTTCAGACTATCAACAGGAAACTTTTGTAGATAACTTAAAGAACAGTAACCTGTAGCAAAGTCATCAATTGCTATTTGGACACCTAAAGTTTTTAAGCTATTTTTAGTTGTTCACTAACACGATGACTAATTTCCGTGTTAACCTGAGTTCCTAGTTGTGTAACCGCTTTTTCTCCATTGTGTAATGATGCCCAATCCACAACTCCAACTGTAACTAATATTTGAGTGACAAAAGCAGTTGGTAAAACTATACCCAGTGAAATTTTTTGTTTTTGAATAAAACTGCCATTTGTTAAAGTTATATGATTAGTCAGTTTTGTGACAAATTTGTTAGGGAATAAATTCTACATTTATTGATTTGATTTATGTTAAAAATAATAGATTTTTTTTGTATTATTCAGAGAACAGATATTTTTTTATGATCATAAAAAAAATTATTTGTTATACCGGAAAAAAACACGGTTACGACCTTGAGATTTAGCTTCATAAAGTGCTAAATCAGCATCGTTAATTAAATCATTTAAATCGGATTCTAACTGAGGATAATAAGTAGCGACTCCACAACTAATAGTGACATAATTACTAACCTGGGAATTCTGATGCTCAATTGCACTATCCTTTATACCTTTACGAATTTTTTCTGCTACATAAATTGCTCCTTTTACATCTGTTTCCGGCAAAACTACGATAAATTCTTCACCACCATAACGAGCTACTAAATCAGTAGAACGATTAACATTGTTACAAATAACTTCAGCAACTTTCTTTAAACATAAATCTCCCGCTGGATGACCATAAGTATCATTATAAGCTTTAAAAAAATCGACATCACACATAACAACTGATAAAGGAAAACTTGTTCTTATCCCTCGTTTCCATTCATTCTTGATAAATTTATCAAAGTAGCGACGGTTAGCAAGCATAGTTAAACTATCTATTGAAGCTAGACGCTCTAATTCCTCATTTGCTTTTTCTAATTTTTCAGTTAACATCCGCTCTTTTTCTACTTGTCGTCTCAGTTCATTCATTGCCCATTGAGTTTGCAACAAACGACGAACTCGTTGACGTAAAACTGCCCAGTGAATAGGTTTTGTTACATAATCTTTTGCCCCTACTTGGAATGCTAAATCAACAGATCCTTGATCATCAAGTACCGTAATCATTAATACTGGTGGAGTTTCTTCCTCAAATTTTTTTTGTAGTTCAGAACAGCAAGTAAAGCCATCTAATCCTGGCATCATCGCATCAAGTAATATCAAGTTAGGAAGTTGTTTTTCACAAATTTCTAAGCATTCTTTTCCATTATTTGCTTCCATAACTTGATACCCATCTTTTTCCATCACACGGCGCAATATTAGTCTAATTGTCTTCTCGTCATCAACAATCAATATTTGAGGTTGTACAGTCCAAATATCTGGTTTCATCATAAAATTGAGCGCTTCATTTTTTTGACTTTAAGGCATCGATAACTCTATCATATTCTTGCTTAAGTTCTTCGATTAGCTGCTCTGCATTTTCTGTTTTACCAAGACGACCGATTGCTTCTAATTGCCCACAAACTTGAGCTAAACTATTTCCTCCTATGGTTAGACTAAGCGATTTTAAAGCATGAGCAGCATTTCTTAGTGCTATTCCTTCTTTGGTTTTGATTGCTGTAAAAATTTCTTTTTGTTTTTTGGGAGCTTCGTCTAAATAACTGTCTATTATTTCTTGTAAAATACTTTGATTTCCTCCGGCTACTTGTTGTTTTAAAGTTTCAAATACTATTTCATCAATTGCTGGTTTTATTTGTTTTGGTATTTGTTCACTATGATAGTTAATTAAAGATAAATTATACTGTTCATTTGGCTCGGATTGATAATTTTTGAATAGAGAAAAATTGAATAATTCTTTAGTTTTAGTTTCTTGATGAAAAGTATTTTCAGAACAATCTTCTCCATTGATAGAATCTGATTTATTATCTAAAACCGTTTTTTCGGTTTCAGCACTTTTTAATCCTGGAAAAATATCATTATTATCTAAAACCGTTTTTTCGGTTTCAGCACTTTCTAATCCTGGAAAAACTTCATTAGCATCTAAAACCGTTTTTTCGGTTTCAACACAGTCCAATACTGACGCAACTTCAACTGTAGAATCATTTATTTGTTGTGAATTTTTGTGGCTTATATATTTCTCCAATGCTTGAATTAATGCCTCAGAGCGCACTGGTTTACTAATATAGTCATTCATTCCTGCTGCCAAACATTCCTCGCGATCGCCACGCATCGCATGGGCAGTCATAGCTACGAGCCAAGGCCGTTTTGCTTCAGGGAACATTTTGTATATTCGTCGTGTTGCCTCTAAACCATCCATTTCTGGCATTTGCACATCCATAAAAACTAGCTCATAGTGTTGACGACGCAATGCTTCTAAAGCTTCCAATCCATTATTAGCAATATCAGCTCGATAACCCAGTCTCTGTAGTGATAGTAGAGCGACTTTTTGATTCACAGTAACATCCTCTACCACAAGAATGCGCAATGGTAAGCTCCCCTCTATCTTTTTACTTAATGGTAATGTGGTTGAAGTTTTCGACTTAACACATTTTGGTGGCAAACTCAAGACAGAAACTAAAGCCTTATACAAATGAGACTGTTTAATTGGCTTACTCAAAAAAGCAGCAAATGAAGCCCTTCCCGCGATCTCTTCTGATGTCAGTTTCCCTACTGAACTCAACATAACTAAAGGTAATCCGCTATAATCTGGCATAGATTGAATTTGCTCTGCTAAGGTTAAACCATCCATTGTGGGCATCTGCAAATCCAATACCGCAATGTCAAAATTTTCCCCAGACCGAATTAATCTTAAAGCTTCTGCACCTGACTCAACTACTGTTACCTCCATTCCCCAAGATTGTACTTGAAGGCTAATAATTTTCCGATTAGTAGCATTATCATCAACTGCCAGCATTCGCTTACCAGTAAGCTCAGGTTGAGCTTCTTTTAGATTAGTTTCTTTAGTGCTTTGAGTTGCCATTGCCACCATTGTGAAGTGAAATGTCGAGCCTTGACCTTCTTCACTGTCAACCCACATTTGACCACCCATGGCCTCACTTAATCTTTGGCTAATTGCTAAACCTAAGCCTGTACCTCCATACTGTCGCGTCATGGAGGCATCAATCTGACTAAAAGGCTTAAATAATCTTTCCAATCGTTGTTTAGGAATTCCTATTCCTGTATCTTTGACAGAAAATTTTATCTCATATAGGTTGTTAACTGGTGTCTGGATTTTATTAGCAATTAATTCTATTCTTGTTTCATTATTAGTCTGTGTGTTTTGGTTATTTTCGATTAATTCTGGTTGAGGTGGTTGACCATGAGCTGATAACCATTTTTTCCCATTTATTGATACAATTACTTCCCCATTCGCAGTAAATTTAACCGCGTTAGAAAGTAAATTAGCAAGTATTTGGCGTAATCTAGTCTCATCTCCTACTATTGCTTCTGGTGTATCTTTATGAATAAAATATCCTAATTCTAAACCTTTAGCTCCTGCTTGAGATGCTACTAAATCTAAGGCAGACTCTACACAATTACGGAGATTAAAAAGTTGGTCTTCTAATTCTAGCTTTCCAGATTCAATTTTAGAAAAGTCAAGAATATCGTTGATAATTGTGAGTAATGAATCACTACTATGACGAATAGTGTCTACAAAATCTTGTTGTTGAGAGTCTAATGTTGTGTCTAGTAATAATCCTGTCATGCCGATAATTGCATTCATCGGAGTCCGAATTTCGTGACTCATCATTGCCAGGAATTCACTTTTTGCTCGATTAGCAGTTTCAGCTTCTTGTTTAGCTTTTTCTAATTCTAAATTTTCGCTTTTTAACTTGATTTGTGTTTGTTTTTCTGCCTCTAAGTGATTTGCTTGGGCAATGGCAATTCCAACTTGTGCTGCAACTGATTCTAAGAGTTCAATTTCTTCATTTGTCCAATGACGAAAGCTATCGCATTGATGCAGGACAATTACTCCGTTAGGCTTTCCTTGATAAGAGGTGCGAACTGCTAATATTGACTTCACCCCTAATAAACAAGAAACCTCAGAATCTTTCATCAGTAATGGGTCTGAGTAAGTATTTTCACTGCTAATTGCTCTGTCTTGAGCTAATACCTCTTCAGCATGATGGTTCTTTATGACTGAAATTGATAGACCTTGCATTGATTCGTAGCCTAATTCCAGATATTCTGCAACTAAAGGAATTTCTGGTGATGGTTTAGCAATATAGCTATATATTAGACAACGATTTACTTTAAATGTTTGACCTACTAGTTGAACTGCTGTTTGGAATATTTTTTTACTGTCTAGGGTAGAACGAATTTCTGTAGTCAGTTGTTTATGGAGTAAAACTTGTTTGATTTGATTTTCTAAAACGGCTTTTGACGAATAACGTTCTAGTTGGTTTCCCACCCATTGTGCTATTAGTTTTAAGATGTTGCGATCGCTTTCTTTAAAAGGTTCTGATTTAGGATGAGGGTTGGCAAAGCTCAGGGTTCCGTACACTTTACCTTCCACCATAATGCGAATACCTATATAAGCTTCGAGCTTAAAAAATGTTTGGGCATAAGCAGGATGATCGCGCCACTCGGAATTTCCTGCTTCTTCAAAACTAATTGGTTCGTTTTGTTTAATAGTGTTACAGCAATAAGTCTGGTTAATATTGGTGGTATCTCCTGGTTTCAGAGGAAAAGGAAATCCCTGGGGTAGTTGGGATGCTATGACTTCATAACGTTCTTCTGTTATTTTTGCTAGAATGCCAATTGCACTCCTATACCGCATTCGCCCCATTCCCAAAATTCTTTGCAAAATCGCATCTAGGTCTAGGTTAGGTTCTGAAGCTACTGTATACAAACCACGAATAACTGCTTCTGCTTCTTTTAGTTCAGTTTCTCTGTGTTTTCTGTCTGTAATATCAGTAGCAGTAATCAGAAACCCAAGAATTTTTCCTTCACTATCATATTTGTTGTTTACTACTAAACTGACTAATATAGGAGTGCCATCTTTTCTGATATAGTTCCATTCTTGAGGTTCAAAAATTCCCTGTCTTGCTGATTCTATTATCGTCTCAAAATCTTTGAAGGGGCGATTGAATTTCTGAGTCAGTTCTTTGCTGCGTTCTATTAATTGGGATGTGTCATGCAATATTTTGATGTTTTCTTTACCAACTATTTCCTGTCTCTGATAACCCAACATTTTTTCAGCACCAGAGTTAAATATCGTAATCTGACCGTTAATATTTGTGGCAATTATAGCTACTTCTATTGTAGAATCAACTACTTGTTGTAACTTGCTATTTAGATCCGCAATTTCTTTCTGTGCTGTTTGTCTGTGAGTAATTAATTCGCTGAAAATAATGATGCCACCAATTTTACCTTTGCTATTTCGCCAAGGGTGAATTTCCCACTTGATCCACTTTAGGCTACCATCTGCTCTCGGAAATTCATCTGCTTCGCTTTTGTGAACTTCTCCTTCTAAACAAGCTTGATAAATTTCCTTCCAGCGATCAGGAATTTCTGGAAAAATTTCGTAGTGACTACGCCCAATAATATCTTCTTCCGTGAGGTTATAATCAGTTAACCACCGCTGAGAGACCATTTTGTAGCGCATATCTCGATCCAAAATAGCTACTGCTACAGGTATATGCTCAATCAGTAATGACTTGAGAATCTCATTTTCTTCAAGAGCTAGTTCTGTATCCAGATTTTTTGTTACCTCACGAATTGTAATCAGACCACCTATAACTTGACTGATTTCATTCTTCACAGGGAAGTAATTAAATTCTAATAATCCTTTTCTTTCTGTATTTTGAGAGCTGTAGTTTATCGTTGCCGTAACATTATTTTTATTCTCAATTATTTGAGATTTGATTTTTTGATATTCTGGTGATATTTCAGTATTTATAATTAATGGTAATATCTCAAATATATATTTTCCAATAGCATATTTACTATTAATGCCAGATATGCTTTCAATTGCACGATTCCAACCGATACAATTATAATTAATATCAAATTTAACAATGCCATATCTATAATTTTCAGTAAGTATCTCTGCAAAAAAAGAGTCGTTATTAATTGATAATTGTTCTATTTTCAATTCTGAAATTTTATCACAATAAACTATAAAATTTTTGATTTCTGAGGATGGCAGAAAATCTTTTGCTTTTATTTCATAATGATGCCACAAACCATCATTATGAAGTAATCTGGCTTTTGTCTTTACTGTTAACCCTGGATTATGAATAATTTTTGCTAATTGATTACTTACCGATGAATTATCATCTTTATGAATAAAATCAAGTAAATTTTTGCCTATTAGTTCTTGAGACTTATAACCAAATTCTGTTGCCAAACTATTACTATAGTATAAAATATTTCCGCCAATATCTATAAGTGCTACTGCATCAGGATTATTCTCGATCATTGAACGAAAATAATCTTGATTATGTAGTAATTCTTTTGAATTTAAGAGATTCGATATTAATGTACCTAAATTGCTAAAATTAAATATTAAATTAACTATATCTGTATTGTATTTGTGAACTTCTCTTGAATAAAAAATAATAACAGCTACAACAATATTTTCGTCTAAAATTGGTATCCCAAAAGCAGTTTTTAGACCAAATTCTGGAGTTTTTTTAGCCCGTATGTCAATTGTTTCTGCTAAACTACTGATGTTTTTTTCCCACTCTGGCTGTTTAGAAACCCAAATCCGTCCTGGTATACCAACTCCTGGTGCAAATTTTACTTTTTGGCTGTAACTATGGAATTTTTCTAGTAGTTCCTTAACTTCCGGACGCCCATACCAAATAAGACTACATTCTATTTTGGTACTACTTTTATTTGGTATCCATACCTCTACATAATCCCAGTTGATACTTAAACAGGCTTTCTGGATGACTGCTTCTAAGTCCCTATCAAATTTTTGCGGTTGAAGCTGAGTATAAGTCATAGTAGACAAGATCCTGATGGACAGAAATTTTTAGCTTTGCTAGTTATAGAATTTTATTCATTTTGTTCAGTTGAAGGCTGATCCCTCTATCCGCTTACCTGGTTCAATACTTAAGTTATAATTTTCCAAATTTGCCACATAGCTCTCATTTATTAATTTTACCTATATTCTGGAATTTAAGAATGAAACACTTTTTCTGCTAATATCCTTTCACAGTCAGAAATGCTGGTATTAATCTAATGCCATTCTCTATGAAGTTGGATTTCATAAAAGATGATACAGCAGGTTCGACCTTTGTGAGATAAACTTACAGCGCTTTTTAGATTGATAAACCACATAGTCACAATCAAAACCTTGTAGGGACGTTGCATGCAACGTCCCTACTGTGGTCTACTGAAATGAAAACCGCTGTCTAGCAGTTAAGATACCTGCAATATAGAACTTTGATTATTTTTATTT
>JAAUYJ010114257.1_pt1 | contig 31786 bp, 46 predicted proteins | sample 7278031 | NCBI WGS metagenome assembly JAAUYJ01 (sample SAMN14350222, study PRJNA611818) | marine sediment metagenome | isolation source: surface marine sediment (1.8m) | place: French Polynesia: Moorea | collected 2018-08 | reverse complement strand
GTCAACCAGGGAGGGGGACTATGAAAATTGCTTCAGGGAGGGGGAGGAAAGACCACTACTAGGGTATGGGAAGGGTATGGGAAGAAAATTTTATCTTCTATATTTTTTGTGAAAACAAGGAAAAGAGCAAAATTTTCATACATTTTCTTCATTTTCACTCAAAAATCCTCTAAATTTCTACTTTTTTGAAGCAGTAGGGAGGGGGGAGCTTTGGAAAAAATTTCCTTTTCCCTATTGGGGGGTCAAAAATCTTCTCAGGGAGGGGGACTGTGTTTTTTGGGGTCAGCCTATGGGAATCCCCCCCTTCCCCCTCCCCTTGCCCTCCTTTGGGATAGGGGCGGGCTGGAGACAGCTAGTCTGACACCAGGTTGACAGCATCAATGAAGAGGACCCAAGAGTAGGGGGAGGCTTGGAAGGTGGAGGGAGGGAGGGTGAAACGTTGCCAAAAACTTTTCCCACTTCATCCGCCACAAAAAGAACGACAAGGAGTCAGGGAGATCCCCGAGGTCGTATAAACCACCTCCTCTTCCAAATCCAGCGGGGACAATAACACAAGTTGTTTCTGTGAAATCCTACAAAGATGTAGGTACCTGTATGCGAAGGACTTGCAGGCCACCCTGGACTCCCTGCACCTCTGGGAGCACATTGCGACGTCGGCGACGTCTGTCAGGTCGATGGCCACGTCAGGGCGGAAGCGGCGACCGGTAGCGTGGAAAGAGTAGCACTGCGCAAATGGAAAAGAATGTGTGTCCTACATATTGTACAAAGAGGGGCAGCAGACATTACCTCACTGTCTCCTCCGCTCCCACTCCCACCACTTCCTCCGCCCCCGTACATTGCCAAGCACTGCCGGTCTCTGAAAAGAAGAAAATTTAAATGACTTTTAACTTTTCTTGTCTGGGTCGCATTCGACGATTTTTTGTTCATACGCACCTGTTTTCGAACTCGTACACGTCCCAGTCGGGGTCCCTCCTTAGGTCAGACTCTGGCCTTAGCACTGCTCCTGCCAGCGAGGAGGTGATGCAGCTGGAGCCGAGGGAGGCCGTCCCCAGGGAGAAGCTGAAGGAGCCGCAGCCGCTCTCTGCACAGGCGCGGGCGCAGTCATCCACCGAGGAAGAGGCGGAGGAGGCGGACCCCGCGAACAGGTGCTTGTAGCCGGAGAAGCGGAGGCGGTAGCAATCTGGAAAGCAATTGATATAGTAGTGAACGAAACAAGAGGGAAAGTACACCATGGTTTGGTTTATTTAGAGGTTCATGTCAAGTCTCATGGCAGTTTTTTCACAAACAGCTGGATCAAAGAAAGGCTAGCTTGTTCAGCATTCCTGTCTCCAGAGACCGGAGTCCTTGCATGACAGAAATCTGCAGTTCTGGCTTGACACATCTTTGCAACCTGGAGCACCTCTTGGCTGGAAGATTTTCTTGACGCAGTAAACCGATGCCTGGTTGACATAGATGCTTTTTCTGGAATGTGCTACCAATTTTTGCTACAAAACTATTCAATATAGGTTAATTGTTAAACTGACCGTCCTTTTCGTCGCCACCACCTCCTCCTCCATCTCCTCCTCCTCCTCCGCACCCGTCCCTGTCCCTCTCGTATGCGAATGCCCCCCACCCCATGCTGGAGGTGAGGTCGACGCCCGCGTCAAGCTCTGAGGCTGACATGTAGGAGAGGGCACAGTTGAGGGAGGAGGAGTCGGCGGAGGCACTGTAGGGCGGATCCTCCTCCTCCTGACCGGACCTGAAGCTGAACGTGGCGCACCTGTTCTGCGTCCTGCAGCGCGCGGCGCAGTCCCTGAGGGAGGCGGCGGAGGCGGAGGAGAAGGTGCTGGCGAATGAGTGCTTGCGGTCGCGGGGGCCGAGGGGGCGGTAGCAGGCTATAGGAGAAGAAAGGAGGTTAGTAATAGCACGTCACTCTGGAGAGGAAAAGTTAATTGAAGCAAGTGTGGAAGGGCCGACGGCCTCCCCCGGAACCACCATCAATCCAAATAAAGGAAGTGAGAGGAAGGGTGAAAAGGGGGGGAGAAAAAAGGGCATGAGTTTTCGGAGGGGAAAAAAGAGGAGTTTAAAACAGATTCCCCCTCCCCCTTTCCAGAAGAAATCGAAGAGGAAGCTCGTGCTTTTCCAACCAACCAACAATTCCTCTCTGTCAAGTACCATTGAAGTTAAACAAAGGCGATATAAAATAGAGGTTCCTCTAGATAGTCTGTTCCCGCGGGCTTTCTCCGCGGCCTTTCAGCTCCTTGGATGGAAATGGAATCGGCTTCCCACATACTGCAAGTACAATACGTACTCTACTTTTCAGCTCACAGCTCGTCTTGGGAGCCAGGTGTGCAGCATGCATCTACACTCAATCTCCTGGAAAGGGAATCCTTTCTTTCTGGATCCTCCGAAAGAGAGCCCACGCTGCCAATAAGTCGATACAGTATAGCTGTCGACCGACCGACCGCCGAGGAAACAAACGGGAGCTCAGGCGGAACCGCGACACCATGAAGGGGAGATTTCTGGTAATGACATATTCCCACACAATAATCTTGAAGCGTACAACAGACTTACAAGCAAACAAAACAATAGAGGCGAAGAATGTACGTATGGGATGAATTCGGTTGAAGTTACATGCAGTATCGGCTGCGAGAGTGAAAGAGAAAGAAAAAACTATGCGAGGGAGAAGACACTAGTTCCGGCTTCATTTATCCCATGCAGTACCAAAATCTAGGCAGGGGAACAAGGGTGTTTAAAAACGCGCACGCAATAACTCCGTACTGATTATCTCCAATCCTGTCTGCTCACCTTGGGTGGGGAAGTATCCTCCCCTGCACTGCTCCCCGCCCCTGACATTCTGGTAGAGCTCGAAGGCCGGGTCTGCCAGCAGGTGTCCGCGGGAGTCCATCACGTCGCGGGCGTCAAGAGCAGACAGGAAGCAGTTGTCGTAAAGGCGGGAGCCGCGGAAGCTGAAATTGTAACACGAATGTACACCTAGGTATATTCAGGAAAAAAACACAAAGTTTTGGGCTTTCCATTTACCTGAATGTCCTGCAGAACCTGTCGGCGTCCCTCTCGCAGAACTGCGAGCACTCTCTAAGCGACCTGGCAGACCTGATGTCCTGGGTGACGGAGCTGTGGTGCTTACGGCCTCGGCGCATCAGGCGCTCGCAGACGGAGGCAGATTCTCCTTCTCCTCCTGTGTTTGGGGGGCCAAAGAGGGGCAAATTGTGTTTCTCGCTACAATGGACTTCGTTTGGGAGGCGATATGGCGGTGGGGCGTGATTGGAATGCCTTCGACTGTCGACAGATATGGTCAAATATAAGGGACATGTACAACATGGAGGACGGTGCTAGTCACTGCTGCTATGTACGACGCATCTCACGTGCTACTCACAAACGCCTACTCTTACTACATTGGTATTCATGTCGATTGTGGAAGGGGGGAAGCCGCAGTTCCCACCCAACAGTGCCGCCGCCGCGCGCTTGATTAGAGGATTCCGGAGGGGACAGTTCCGGGCGTTGGAAACCCTGGAATAATTACTAAAGGCGACTCCCCTGGGAGCTTTTCAGCCAAAGTACTTACATTCAGATTTTTTTCTGTACGCGGTCCCTGATGCAATCATCATCAAAGTCACCTTCACCTTGAAAGGTACAAAGTAGGAAAAAGACATTTGTTCTGTACTTCCATTTCGAAGCATTGCTTGTCATTTTTTGGAACTCTCGTCACGATTCCAGAGCTATTCAAAAAAGGAGCTCTCCTGCAGGCTTTGATGGGAAACCTTGTTTCGCACGAATAGAAGTTTTCAGATCGAAGAGGGAAAGCGGTGCAACCACGCTTTGGAACGGAACTCTTTCATCAAAAAACTCTTTCGGCCGATCCGAAAATGAGCAAAAAACACTTTCGGGGCCTTTGGTCATAGTACTACTATTGTACGAATATTATGGCAGCCACTTCCAAACATGTGCAGCGGCTTCCACTTCCTCCGCCCGCTTCCTCTTTAAGGATCAGTCGAACGAGAAAGAGAAGGGGATTGCCCAATATTTTGTCGAGAAAATCAATCTGGCAGACTTTTTGGGAAAGTCCTTCTTAGGATAGTGTGTCTGCTGTGCAACTCAGACATGGCTGAAGAGTCGTCCTTGGACGTAGTAAATTGTCTTATTGGCACGGGGTCCAAAGCCAGACCACTATCGGGGAAAGGGGGAGGGAGGGGGCAAGTGCCAAAGACGAGGCCCGTCTACTCTTCTCTCCTCCCTCCGGACCATTAAGTGTTTCCCTTCTCTCGCTCCATGCCGCCAGTCGTGTTTTGGAGGGGGGAAGAAAAGTGGAGATGGGGGAAAGAGGAGTAGTGGAATGGGCGGAGGAAAAAGGAGGGAGGGAAAACATTTATGGAGCTCGCGCGTCAAAAACAAGATGATACTGGAGGGAAGGGATGTGTTGTGTACACACTCACGCACATGGAACGGACGGACGAACGTAGGAGCGCCTTTCCTCCCTAGGGTCCTTCTCATTCCGAGCCCATGCCATACACATCTTACACCCCTTTTTATCCATGTGTGCCCCCGCCGCCACTCGAGATGGAGCAGAGAGGTATTTTCTTTCCCACGCGGGATTTCCCCCTAATCGAATTAGGGAGGGAGCTGGAAATGGGAAAACGAACGGACGAATATGCGTAGTTGTGTCCCGCCCTCCCCTCTCTCTCTTCCTTCCCGTACTATCGTACCCTTTATATCCGCCTTCCCTTGTCCCCACCCACACAAAAGGCGAAAGCAGAGAACATTATCTTTCGATACGGATATCTCATTCAGATATGGGAAATTTTCATCGGCAGAATAATTCTCACCTCCTCCTCCGTTGCCGTCTCCTCCTCCTCCTCCATTGAGGTCGCAGCCCCTCCCTCTGACGGCCTCGTAAAAGTCCCAGCTGGAGGCGGGATCAAGGGAGTCCGTTTCGAACGCGCGGGAGGCGCTCAGGCCGGACAGCTGTGAACGAAAGGATATGAAGTCATTTCCTGAAAAATTAAATGCTTTTCTTTTGATTAAAAAACTTGCCTGGCAGTTGCTCCCGTCTATCGCATTTTCTCCCGATTCGTCGTCGTCCGCGGCCGCGTACATGTAGCTGAATGAGTTGCACCAGGGCCTCCGTTGGCACTCCCCCGAGCATTCCATGAGTCCGCGGGCGGACGCGGCGGGGACCGAGAGGGTCTCCCTCGCTGCCGTGAAGAAGAGGCGGACGCCCACGCGACGACGACGGTAGCAGCCTTGGGGTTGGGGGGAATACGCGCTATTAAGGGGCATTAACCTCGAGTTTCCGTCTAGACAATCCTTTTACCGAGTTTTGAAAAGCGTGAAATTGCCCCCGGGGAAAAGTACGAAAGGCACTTGACCTTGTAAGAGCCTTTGTTCGCGTCAAAAAGGGTTGTGCTCAAGTGTCCTCCATTATCATGTGCAAGGAGGTATGACGTATGAGAAACAGGAAGTGGGTATTAGAGCAATCAAGTGGAGTTGGTAAGTACGTGCAACATACGTATGTCACAATTTATCTACTCGTACTCAGTACTTTAATCTCTTTATGTTTACTTTGTGGTGCTCAATGTGTTTCTGTCAGTGCTGCGTCGTTACCATTCTCCACCCTCCTCTTCCCCGTCCCGGAAGCTTCTTCCCTCCCGTCCAAATCCCCTTTCTCCAGTTGAGTGCAGTTCTCCTTTGATCCTGCCCTGACCCTGTAGTGGACCCTCCACCCTTGGGCCCTCAGCACCTGGCCGTCGGAGGAGCCCAGGTCGCCCTTGCCGTTGGGGGACAGGAGACAGTTGGGCGGTGGGAGACCGGAGGGGATCAGGAGGGAGGGGGACTGCTGCTCCGAGAAGCTAAAGGAGGCGCAGGCGGCCCTGTGCATCCCGAGGCAGGCGGCGGCGCAGGAGTTCAGGGTCGGGGCCAGGATCTTGATGGAGGTGGCGGCCTGGGAGTGGCGGTAGGAGGCAGGAACGGAGGCGGCGTAGCAGTCTGTATATAGGTTCATGAGGAACTTTTGTGTTTGTTTGTGTCAAAACTAACTATAAATACACTACGGTATGTGCCGATTTTTAAAAAAATTATTTTCTCCACGAGACTAAGAACGTGCAAAAAGAAGGATCGCCAGGGAAAATTACTGTACAAAAGAAAGCATGCAGTTGTACGACGCGGAGGACTAATTAATGAGCCAATTTATCATTTGTCTTTTTGGTTCTTGGGGCTTTACAAGAAGGGCCGGGGAGCATTGACTTTTGGCACGCCACTTCGTAAGTACATATGCTCGGCCATCCAGAATCTCTCCGGGGCCTCCCCTCCCCCTCTATTTCTCCGTACAACAGACGGGTTTTTCACTTAGGATAATAGGGGTAGCCTCGATCGGCCTCCCTCAGACGCGGGCGATGGATGGGCACTGTCACCTCGGTCCGGATTGATGATGGGCCCGGGGCAACGTGCGGAGGAGGACCGTGGGGAAAAGAATACACCGGCTCTGCAAGGGGCTACGATACGTGACGCTAGAATACGCCATTTCCGGCGGCAAAAATGGAGGGGGAAAAGGTTGAGTCGCATAAAGATGAAGCAACTTTTTTTAAAAAAACATGTTTGATACCAAATTATAGTTCGAAAATGAGAATCCAGCAAACTTGTTGCTTTTTTTCCCGCATCTTCACTCAGGGATTCGACAAATGTCCGTCATAGCACTACTCCGTAAATCTCTAATGCGACGAGACCCATTTCGTCGAGGCTTAAGCGGTAAGTGTCTAGGGTAAGAAACAACAATTTACTCGGCAGAAAGCTCCCTCTTGCCACCAGAAGGCCCCGTGTATCCAGCTAGAAAGGGTTCTTTGGGGCCACTGCGGGCGCAAACAAAGCTCTGACTTTACGTCCCAGAATTTAAGGGGAAGAACAGGGATTAGTGGAGGGCGATCGAGGAAAGTGCCCCATTCATGCAGGCAGAGAAAATGGCGCGAACCAATAGTACAAACAAAATAACTGGGGAGACATTGGGCCGGTAACTCTCGGTTTGGAGTGTTGGTAAAAGCATTTTAAATTGGACTGGCTGAAAAGTTGTGGCGCTAAATTCCACGTGGGAATTAGGCAGCTCCCTCCCTCGCATGAAAAAATATTCTGCTTGGAACGAAAAAGCACCAACTGCAAGACCACAAGGGCTAGGGTTTGATGTGAATTGGGGGCACAAATCCCTGAGGCATTAAGAACGGACGAAGAAAATCCTCTTCCTCTTGCACTCACCCTCCGAGCTCCCCCCTCCGCCCTCTCCCCCTTCCCCGTCGTCTTCGTCATCCTCCACGCACTCCCCCCTCCCAGCATCCTCCACGGCCTGGAAATCAAAGCGGGGAGAGAGAGAAAAAAATGCGAAATTCAATCATCTTCGCTTTTAATTAAGATCTTCCGGACTCAATTGCCACTACCTGGAACACGTCCCACTTCCCTCCCATTCCGTCTGCGCGAACCAGGAAGGCTGAGACCGGTTCCAGGTTGAGCCGGTCGGAGAGGAGGCAGTTGCCGATGTCCCCTCCCCCTTCTCCCGCGTTGGAAGAGACGGAGGCGGTGCCGTAGCGGTAGGAGAAGGTGCGGCAGTAAGAGGTCGAGATGCACTCGTCATTGCACCTAAAGAGAGAAAAAAAGTTGGCTGATGTCATTTCTTTCCGATGAAGTGTACAGCAACTTAACCTTGCCGCGGATAGGACCGTCCGGTAATCCCTGTAGGTGAAGTGCTTGTAACCAGGGTAGAGGACGCGGTAGCAGCCTGTACGAGACAAAGAAGACTTAAACTCTCTGCTTTCGGTGGTGTATTTATGGGGACTTTTGAGAGCCTTCATGGTTCCACACTGTCGTTTTGTCTGCCTTATAGCTGCCCCATCGGGTGTCGAATTCTTTTCACCTCATCCGCCACATGCCTCGGTCCGCAAAAAGGGGGTGAGAAGAGAGATTTGGAAAGTTTTCGGACCCCCCCCCCTCTTCTGCCTCATTCCCCACGTCGCCACACAAGAGAGGCAAAAAAGTTTCAAGAGCTCCTCCGCCGCCGCCGCCGGTGGGCGAAGAAGAGGGGAGGAGCGAGCTAGTGATTGCTTTTTTCCTCTCATACGGGGAAAAACTTTCTTTTACCTCCTCCTTCTTGTGATAGTTTGTGTGCCCTTTTCTGCCTCTCCGGTTTTTTCAATTAATCCCCCTTTCCCCCTTTCCCTTCCAGGCGAGCTCACAAAGAGAGAAGCAGGAGAAAGGGGCAGGAGACGATTCTCTTCCAGCCGGCTGACCAGGCTTAGGGAAAAGACAAATTTCCGAAGACTGCCATATTGTACATTATTTTATAGATGTTTTGTCCCAAACTCTCTGCTTAGTTCAAGTCTACTCTCATTTCAACTTACCTTCGCTGTCCCCGTGTTTCCCATCGCTTCCTCCTCCCCCTCCTGCTCCGCTGTCCAACTCTTTGCAGTCGATCCTTTCGTAGAAATCTGTGACTGCCGATTCATGGAAGTGGTACGAGTTGTACTCGTCCAGGCGGGAGGGGTCCTCGGACGTAAGGTCGCAGTTGAGGATCTCTCCCTGCATAATTTCCCTGAATAGTAATGCGGCAAAATTACAAAACTGTGATTCCATTTCTAACCTGGCTGATTGGCCTCCTGTATGAGAGCCCCCTGCACGTGAACCCCGAGGCCCTTCGGCAAAAGTCTTTGCAGTCCTCCAGCGAGTATGCGGTCTCGAACGAGGCGATGTAGGCCTCTGCAAGGCGGCGGGAAGACACGGCCAGGCGGAAACAGGCTGAAAGAGGAAAAAATAGCAATAAAAGTTTCAATTTCAAGGGAAAGTACGGTACTTTGGCGGATCTTTGATATTGAGACACACACATATTTCTCCCGCATCGGATATATATTTTGTAGATGTCACCGGGGTTTTCCCCTTCTCCATCTCGATCTAGGTAGGCCTCGCTCGATCTGCAGAGCGGAGGCAGCGCGGCAAAATATTAGTAGTAGTAAGCAGGCAATAAATTTCCAGGCGAGTCCTTCCTTTCGGTCCTCGCATTTTGACTCCCGATCTCAGATGAAGATGTCTAAAAGTCTTTAGGCCTACTTGCCCCGTACGGCACAAAATTTTTGCAAAGATCAAAACGAGGCCCTTGTCAAGGACGACGATAAGAGCATTTTGCGGATAGCAACATTTTTTTGGGGGAAACTGTAAAAATGAACGAAGAAAATTCTTGGAAAATGATAACTCCAAAGAAACCCTTGTCCCCCGTCCCCTCCCAATGTCCTGGTTTTCACGGTCCGACAGAGACCAGCTCTTCCTTTCTTTTTCTCCGCGATCGATCATTTTGCCAAAAGGGAAAAAACGGAGGACGTCGTCAAAGGATTTCTTTCGGCTTCAAAGGGCAGCAAAGAAGAAAAAACTATGTCGCGATCGAGAGGGAAGGAAGAAAATCGCCCCGGGCCAAAAAGCAGGCAAGAAACATACACAAGACGCCATATTTTTTCCAGGCGAAAGCCAAGAGGTTGTTGACGTGCAAGACGTTTCCCGGAGAGGAGCTCCCATTTATTCGGCGAAATTGCAAAGTGCCGCTGATGCCTTTCCCCACTCCCATTTCTCGTTCTCCTCTCCTCCCCATTCTATTATTACGGGGTGGCGACGGTGCTAATGGCTGGAACCACCCCACGCACACAGCACTTTACCAGATGAAAAAACCCACCCACCTCTCTCCCCTCAACAATTGGACAAGCAGGTTCGGAATTCCCGAATCTGAATCTTACCACCTCCGCCGATATTTTCACACCTTTCTTTCCATCGGCACCCGAAATCGAAAAAAAGACAATGGAAATTGCTGCTTTGTTCGCACCCACCTTTGTCCCCCGCGTTCTGTTGTTGCCTTGCGTTCTCCCTGTCGAGAGCCATCGCCACGGGCGGGCGCCGCCGGAAGATCCTCGTCGTCCTGCGGTTGTCGTCTGGGATCGCGGTCTTTGAGGGGAAGAGGTTCCTCTCCGTCTTCTTCCTCCTCTTGTTTGGGCAGTAGTCCATTCTTCGGTGGATGGCGAACCCGTTGGCCACCGTCGTGTTGAGTCGGGACGCGTCGGTCCCGGTCTCCCCCGTCAGGAAGCACTGCCCGCCCTGCTTGTCGCGCTTGATATATCTGCAATGATAGCAAACAGTATTTCCCGTAAATTTGAGCAAGGAAAAAAATCGTGTTTGAATTTTAAATGCGCGTCCGTTTGCAGGTATTCAATTGTTCAATAGGGAGTGACAATGTGAGTGGGCGGGGACGCGTACAAACAGTAGTAGGAAAAATCGGTAATCGATCATTTACGCCTCCGGATTTTTTGTATTTGAAGAAGCGAGAATTTTTTTCCCCGGAACGTATTGTTTGTCTGAATGTCTACTGTTCTTTCTCTTCAAAAGGGTTGCCGTTGAACAACGACGTGTTTTGGCATTGGGCGGCAATTATTCGCCATTTCTTTTTTGCAGACAATGAAACAGGAAGGGAGAGTTGACAAAATAGGAAAACGCCAATTTACACGCTCCGTTATTCTACAAACTGAATTCAAAAGTATTTTTGCGTCACCGCATTCGTTGTTTTCCCCGTACTGGAAAAGGCGGATAATCAGCCTTGTGGTTGTCGTTGTTACTTTTCCTCCCTACCTCTTCTTCCTCCCCAGACCTCTGCCGCGGCGGCGGCGGCGGCAGCGAAGGGCCCATTCAGCAAGCAAGAGATCTTTATACGCATAAGAGGAAAAAAGAAGGAGGAGAAAAAGACGGAGGAGGAGGAATAAAGGAGCGTTCTTCTTTCCCCCTCTTTTTACGGTCTGAGGATTCCCTTTAAGCATTTCCTCCTTTTTTTCGGCGGCCGCTGCCGCAGACGGGGAAAGAAAAGGGGAAAAGCGGATATATACCTACGATCTATGTACTGTGTGGGAGGGGAGGATAAGTGGGACAAACGACCAGAAATATAAATGCTTTTTACCCGAAACTGTAGAATGTGCAGGCAAAGTTGCTGCCCGATGCGCCCGCGGTCTCAGCGCACTTTCGGCGGCACTTCCGCTCGCTGTCCAGCTGAGAAGAAAATTCAAATGTATATTTACTATTGTTACAAAATACTTGGGAGATTGTATGTGTTGTGTCTCTTTATACCTGGTACGGCCTTTGGACCGATGTGCCGAAGAGCCTCCTCCCCGAGGCGAGCCGGGCGAAGCATACCGACGGACCTGTTTCGGAATGGGCAATGAGAAAATGTTTTGAAGCGCAAACACCCGTCATATTTTCGTTTGCCATTGGAATCCGATAGCTTTCTTAGTCCTGGCTCATATCGGCGAACGTACGAAGGTGCTACTCTAGCTTTTCTATTTTTGAACCTGCACACAGGCCTCCAAACCTGCACGAAATTGAAACAAAGCACTTTATATATAAGGTGCATTTCATCACGCGACAAAAGAAGGTATCGCCGTCAATTTTAGATCTAACGAGAGAAAGAAAAAAACAATTTTCCCCAGAACAAGCAATATTTCGCCCATGCCCCTCCCCAACCACTCACCTTACTTGGGAGACGGAATACCCTTGAAACTGTCTCGTGCAAAATATGGTGTGGTGATGGGATGGGCTGGAAAATTCGCCATGAAACAAGAAGGCCTTGCGCGCGGCAAAGGGCTCTCAAAGACATGGTATTTGCAAATTACGAAATATGTACACGGTACTATACGTTCGTCTAAAACGTTGTCGAATATGTTGCCCCGCCGACGCCATAACAGCTCGCTAAAACGAGCCCCGCCATCTGTAGACCGCCGCGGGAAAAGGGGACCCTGCGAGAGATGGGACTGCCAAGAACAAGTGGGAGAGATGGCATCAATCTCACTTCCCTCCATCGTACTCAACCCGCAGTCGCCGTCTTCAAGGCAAGAAGGTCGAGATGTAAACAAGTTTATTACTACAGTACTACAGGTGTACGGTAGACCACCAAACAGCAGTCCCTGTTTTTGTCACTCCCGCCTGTCTCGAAAGGCGGCGAGGCGGAGGAGGGCCTTTACTAATTTATTTTGGGAAAAGCGGCACGGCCAGAGTATGTGATATTTTGTCGGAGGGAATTCGCCGAGCTGAGAGAAGAATCTTTCTCGAGATATCTGCCAAAGATACTCTTGTTTTTTTAGTCATGCCTCAGGCTACAGCAAAAAAACGGGCTCCCTAATTTTCCTCCCCTTCTTTTATGAGAGCTCTCCGCCACTTCCGCAGGAAGGAGGAGAGAAGGTCGAGCTACATAACTTGTTGCTCCGTTTTATACAAGTCTCCCCCAGCGTGACTGCATGCTTTATCGCGGCCTCTTCATCAAAATAGGACCAAAGAAACGGAAGGAGGTTTTTTTGCAGGAGATACATATTTGTTAAAAAAGACCCGCTACTTCCTTCCTGAGCGGCCTATTTGGAGTTCACCCACCTCTCCTCTTCGCCGCGGATTCGCCGCCGCCGCCGCCGCCCACGGAGTTGGATAGGGAGGAGTTGGAGGAGATATGGGGTTCACGGGACCTACGGGAATAAATATATATACCATGGGGAGATCTGTCATGCGAATATCCACGACAAATGAAGCATAAAAGTTCCCAAAAAAATTAATCATGGTGAATGAGGCACTATATATATATATACCTGCTTGTCGTGACTCTCGTCGACCGCGAAATGTCTACGAGCGAGGATGAGGCGTCGGAGGGGGAGAAGAGGTCAAAGGAGGAGGACAAAGGAGGAGGATGTCCCTCGTGCGCCGCAGTGAGGGGCGCGAGGAGGACCGCCAAAGCCACAAAGGCTAATTCGATCAAGAGTCCGCCGCCGCACCTCCCTCTCCCGCACAAAACAATCCCCCACTCCCCTCCTCCACCTCCCCTAGAGGTCTCTCCCATTTTTGTGGTGCGAAGCAAAAGCGCGAGTGGAGAAAAGTTACTCCTCGGCGGCGCCTTTTTCGCCTCTCGTTGTTTTAAACAATTAGACCTTGCCAGAAAGACTCGAAGACGAAGTTTGCCGTCGGTCGGTCCCGTTCACATTTCGGCGGAGGATGTTGCACTCCGTATCCCTCTGCGCCGCATTTTCGCACCTTTTCCGCAAATGACGTTCAAAACTTTGATACACTATATAGTACGTACAGTAATGTATTCTTCAGTTTCGCCTCCGCGGATAACTGGCGACGCACGTATCCATGCACGAGACAGTGATCTGAGTGAGGAGGGAAAATCTCGGGAGCGAAGAGATGGATGGCGACCGTGCATACAGTAGTACTACGCCGTACAGTGCCGCCCCTCCTCCCCCGACTGTGCCGCCGCCGCCGCCGCCGCCGCCTGTGGTAGGGAAAAACCCTCATTGCATGATGGGATAAAAATCTAGGTAGTGCCTGCGAGTGTGTCTCCGCAGTAATAGGAACGGGCGGGCGGGCGGGCTCTGCTCCCACCACGTGCCCGGGGTTTCTATATGCAACAGGTGAGAGGAAGGGGTGGAAAAATGCACATGCGAAAGTTCATATATTGCGCTGTGCTGCTACTGCTCTAGAACAGGGCTAGATTTGATTTGCACAAAAGTTTCAGCTTCCCTGTATGCAGAAACTGTACAACAATGTCTGCAAAGTCCATTCACCCTCGCCTCTGCCTTGACAATTAGGACTTTGTCGGCGAAATTTCGCAAAGTGAAAGAAACTGGAGGCAATTTACAGTTTGTTTCCATAAAGACCTTCTCCCTCGTCGTCCTCCCATCTTGCATACATAACATTTCCACATGTTCGCATCTTTTCCCTCTCTTGGTTCCGCCTGAGAGGATCTCTCCTCTTTCTTCAGGGTCTTCCTCTTCATTTGCCGAGAGGAAGGAGGTGGTAGTGTCACCGCCACCGCGGAGGAGGAGGAGGAGAAGGAAAAGTGACTCAGTTTCCCACATGTAGGAGTGGCAGATATCGTACATCTCTGGAAACAACGCAGTACCAGATAAATGTACTTTCTCTATTGCAATATAAAACTTGAATTTTTTAACATAAATATATAAATGACAAACGTTTGTCAATGCGAGGGAGGGCGTTGCTCTTCGTACCTTTGTGTGCACTGTAAGAGATTTTTGACCTTGGATACTCGTCCGTGACATGCCGGGCGATCCAACCAGAGAGCATAACCAACAGAAGGCAACGCCGACGCCCGCGCCCCGTGGATAGGACAACAATGGAGCCCTTTTTGCCCGGAAGCGACGGCCCAAGCCATTTCCCGCATAGTGGGAGGAGGAGGCGCAATGCCAAAGAAGGATAAATCATATCTCAGAGCGCACACACGCTCTCCAGAAAGTGGAAGGGAAGTAAAAAGGACGCCAATTCCGCTGCGAGGAATAGGTGGTTTTCTTCCGCTTCATTTTTTGTGGAGGGATTATTTTTTTGTGGGGAGTGAGCGTAAGTTCCTTTATATCCAGCACCACCACATTTTCTTTTCATTCCCGTCGCCTCTTCCTACTCCGCCGGGCAGGCATGTCCCAGTCCCTGCTTCTAGCTTTTTTGCCTCCTCCGTCCGTCGCCGCCGACACAACACGTCTTTTCCCACACACGGACGGAAGGAAAAATAAGAGGAGAAAAAAAGGCGCCGGCACTTCATCTTTTCCCAAGTCGCGGTTGGAGAAAAAGAGAGAAGTGCTTTCTTTTCCCTTTTTCTCGCAATCTTTCTTTTTTTGCTCCCTGCCGAGCGAAAAAGGAAATGTGCGAAAACACAGGAGGAGGAGGAGAAGAAGAGAGGATGGGGAGAAAGGAGAAGGGAAGAATTGGACGATCGGAGAGAGGAGAAATGTGGACGGGCAGGAACAGGAACAAATGATTGAGAATGTTCCAAGGTCAGGTTTGCAACGGCATTTTGCTTTGTTTATGTTTTCGATCTTTTCAACGCGAGTTTATGCAAGGTTTCTTCATTATAAATACAATGGCGTATGCAATATTATCGTCTAAATAAAAAAATTGTACAGTATAAAAGGCAAACTATGTTTTTGTTGCGCGCTAATTCGTAGAACGATGCTCGGTGCGATCATATAATAACCGGTACTTCTAATCATACCTCCATGAAAATCCGAACCGTGCTGGAGGCATACAGGCTTTTTCTTTCTCTCGAATATTCGGGTATGTCTGGGTTTAAACATTACTTTTTGTAACATAACCAATTAGAAAGGGGAATATACCTGAAAGCAAGTGGGCTAGAGCGGCTTTGGCAAAAAAGGAGATACACGATTATTGAACAAGCATTACTGATATAAAAATGATGAACAAACGAAGTTTTGTGCGAGCAATAATTTGCGACAGTTCCATCCCTCCTCCTTTCCCTCTAATTTTTTTCAAGCGGTGTCGTTGACTGCGGCGCCCCCAAAGAATGTTGCGATGAAGACGACGACGATGACAAGGTAGATGGCGAAGAGGACTCGGTCGGCGGCCTGGGTCAGCTGCACAGAAATAATGGCTAATCAAGCTGACCTATTGAGAAAACATCTTGCAAGTTCACCAAGTTCCATCCGCTGAACCTTTCGCCCTTCGCCGCTCCTCCTCCGCTCCCAGCACCCTGCAAATTAAGCTCGATTTTCTTAGCTGAACTTTGGGGGAACGCCTTACAACGGAGGAACGGAGGAAGGAAAACCTCTTTGGAAACTCGATCTTGCGGTTATTCCGGCCGCACAGTGTATACCTACCTGTACATTTTTGGATTCCCCTCCCTCCGTCCCTCCTCCTCCTCCGCCTGTGGCCGCCCCCGAAGATACTGAGTTTGGGTCTCCCTCCGTGACGGAGGAGGAGCCAGCTGCGGCCGGACTGAGGGAAATGGGGGAAAGTCAAATTGCTTCAGATGTGCAAATAATATTGGAAATGTGTAGTTTTAATTACCCTATCTTGAGGGCGTCCATGTCCACGACGAAGCTGTTGGGGTTCGGGATCTGAAACACGGCAAAAAAAGCTCGCGTTGTATGGAACAAGAGTGCAAGATAGTGTTCGAGCCGATTAATCGATCAGTTGATATTTAGTTTATTCAAGTCAATTAATCGATTAAAAATATTAATATAAACTAAAATTATTTCGTAAGAACAAGGACTTTTGTGACAATTGTTCATGTTTTTTTGAAAAAAATATGACAATGCAGATGAATTTTTCGATACATTTACAGAAGAAGACGTTTAGTACCATATTAAATTTCAAACGCAAACTAAAAGAGTTGAGATTTTTTCGTTCTAACATAGTAAATAACATTTTTTATCGAAATTAATCGATTAATTGGTTGCAATTCTTTGAATACATTGGTTGAAATTGTTGGAATACATTGGTTGAAATTGTTGGAATAAATCGGTTTTAGTTGATGTCCCCAGTTGGTTGATTCTCGAACACTAGAGCAAGATGGGCCGCCGGGTGGAAGGAGAAAATCCACTTCCAAGAGAGGAGGATGGAAAAAAGTCCCTGAATTATGACCCGGCTTAGAACACTATTTGGGGAACGGGAAGAGAAAGAGGGGGAAGGGTCGACGGTCGGAGGGTCGGAGGGAGGAGACAAAGAAAGTGTGAGAGACTCTCTCGCTTGCATGTGGAAAACTTTCGCCTTTTCTCGTCTCCTCCCCGCTCGAAGGGAGGGCGACGGGTCTGCGAAGTTTCCCCTCACCCTCCGTATGATCTCGCAAATTAATTTAACCCCTCCCTTCCCTATCCCTATCCCACCTCCTTTTCGAGAGCCGGCCATTTTTCTTTCCCTCCTCCCCAAACTTTTTGCAGACCGTTCGACGCACTTCCAACTCATAACTCCATTTTGCGAAAAGTTTGCCCCTTTTCCCCTCCTTCTCTCCCGCGTGGTTCAAATTCCTGGCCAAACGAAGTCAAGTGCATGGGACAAAGAAAGACTTAGGCCGCCCCGAAATGTTTGTATACTACGAGCCCTACCACGAGATAAATAAGGTAGAAAGCATCTTCCCAACTTATATTTGCACGCAACGTGTACGAATGTCACAGGGGCAAGGAAATTGCTTTCACCCCTTTTATTTATGGGATTTTCCATCCTGGAGAAATTTGGTTATCGTGCGCTCAATTGCTCACTTTCCCTCCTTGCCCTACACTTCTACTTTGAGCAAAAAAAGAAATATGACGGTACAGTATGTACAGCACTGTATGGAGGAATGGAGGTGGGTGGATCAACTGTTGCAAGCAGACCCGATTTCCCATTAATTTCAATTCCTTTGCCTCCCGCTTGCTTCCAGGAGTACTTTTAGCTCCAGGAAAGAAAGGGAATTTGCACGCAGGCATAATTCCTCCTCATCTCTGGCGGCCAATCGCACTGACTGCACGTAGCACCGCACAGTACTGTACATGTACCTCGGCAAGGTTTCTCAATTTCTCTTGGCCGGCACAGGCGAAGGGAGAATGGGAGAGAGGAGAAACCCTCTTCTTTCAATCATCTATCTCTCCATTCTCCATGGGGGAGGAGAGCCGGGCAAAAAAAAGGTTGTTGCGGCCTCTATAGACGGAGAGAAAACGCCAACCACAGAGCAGAAAATACCAGAGATGACTTTTGCACCCACTTTTTGTAGGAGTACTGGAATCTGCTGATTTTTTGTTAAAATTTCTCACCTGACCCAGCAGTGGTAGGTTTGAGAGGCAGAGCACCTTTCCCAGGACCCCGTGCAGGGGCTCAACGAGCTTGAAGGGAGGCTCATCGCGACGGGAAACCTGGAGAGGCAAAAATCTGCAAAATTGGCCATTTTATCTGTGAGCTCATGTACTACCAGGTTGGCAACTGCCAGAGATGCCAGCAGCTGCACAGTGACCAGGACAGCCATCGACCCAGCGAAGGTCACTAAGGGATAAGTGATACATGCGAATCAATGCCTTGGTCTATAATGCGTTGGGTTAAATTATCACCTATGAGGGGAAGCTGCCCGCCGGCCATAGGGAGCCTGAAAACGAAGTCAATGTTCCACCAACTAAGCGAGAATTTTGAGTTAGGCAAGCTCCGTATTAATTTCAAGAGGTTTTTTTTTCAAATTTCACGGAGGTTTTATTTTTTTTGAAAATGTTAAAAAAATGGAGCAATTACAAGTTCCGTTTCTTCTCCGCAACTACGGAGGCAAAAAAATTCATTTGATACAGTTTTTTTTACTATTTTTGACAAAAAAACTGGTCACAGGGTGACCAAATTTTACCTAGTTTCACGCATCAGTATTACCTTCAAATCTTTTTTTATATTTTTTCTCTAACTCGAATATACACTATTTTGATGTTATTAACCAGAGAAGGCAGGATGGAGTAGTGGGAAGAGCAGTGGACAGTTAAATTGAAATGTCGTGTTCGAATCTCACTGCTGCCAAAAAAATTATCTCGATTTTTTTCAGAATCTTTTGCATTTGCGGAAGGCGAAATATTTTTTTTGGACAAATATCCACTTTTTTTGTCAAAAGTACTTCATAAATTACAGATACGATAGACGCTTTACGGACGATTTACGCCCTCCGCATTTTTGGCAAACGAACTCAAATTACGGTTCGTTGAGGGTACTTTGTACTAGAAATATACAATGGAAACTACCTTGTCCTGAGGAAGAGCAGCAGGATGGTGACAATGATGAGGTTGGTCGTGCCGAGGTGGATCCTGCTCTTGGACATGGGGTGGGTCCAGAAGGTGGCCAAGGTGAGGCAGGCAGCCACTGTATGGTAGAAGAGAGAGGAGGAGTGGCAAATCGTGTCTTGATTCCAAGAAGGGACTTCTCGTAAACAAACTTGGCAATCCGACGACATCAGTGTCAGAAATCCCATTTGGATCCTCCCCTTTTCCTTTTGCCAGAAAGTTTCTTCAAAGTGAAAGACGTCGGATTAGGACGGAAACCCATTAGTAGGCCCGAAAGGAGGAGGAGGAGGGGAAATATTGGCTTTTCCCGGACGTACAGGATAAAGTGCAGGTTTCCCATGCCAGTTTTTAAGCCATTCATATCCATGAGTGCATCTAAAAAATTCTCACGTATGATTGGGAGGACGACGACCTTCCTGTCCACCCATGAGGCGCGGCGCAGCTTGAAGGTCACTGTGCAGTCGGGGTAGAACGTGGTGCCGTAGTAGACCACACGGGAGATCACGGCCTGGCAACGAGTTTACCACGTGAACGGTTCAGGAAATCACCCAAACTCACCTTCAAGCACTTGCCTGTGACCAGACGATTTCCCATAGCTTCTCGTTGTAGTACACGGTGTAAACGTCGGTGGCGTTGACGGAGGGGTCGTTCAGGTTGGTCAACTGGAGAGGGGAAGAGAAAGGCAAAGTTTGCCCGTTTTAGACGGCGGAAAACCAAAATGGTGTTAGGTGATCCCTCTTCATACCAAGTCGATGTCGTCTCCGCTCTTGGTCCAGGAGCCAATGACAATGCGGCACACCTGTTGATAGGAAAATATTGATACACCTGCTTTTCGGCACCTGTTACCGTGAGGCATCCAGCTATACCTGCAGGTCCCATGGCCAGTAGGAGTAGTCCAGGTCGCATGCCGTCTTGAAGGTGACTGGCGGCACCCAGAAAACAAGGCCAGTGTACTGAAGGATGACGTCGGTGCGCATGTAGTAGTTCTGGTCAACGCTGGAAAAAAGATAAGAAATGCCTATATTTTCCCTGCACAATTTTTATTTTGTACGAAACCCACCCGTTGAAAGCCTTGAAGTCTGGCTTCCACACCCTCCAGAATGAAGTGTGCACCGTCTCCACCCCCTCGTATTGTCCGGCGTCCCATTTCAGCCGGTTGTCGTACCAACGCTGGAAAACATACATCCCACATGAACAAGAAAGGGATCCTTTCACTGATCTGCAGCATTTGCTTCAGAGTTCAGACTTAAATTTGACTGGGACATTATCATACTTTAGACTGAATCACATCAAAAGAGAAGCTTTTATGACATAATGAGAGACTTTAAAAACATTGTTTCTAAACTCTGTAAAAGAAAGGGACTTGATGCACCCATTTTGAAGGAAAGTTTTGTCTTGATGCACCAATTTTGCAGCAAAAGTTTTTTGTGAATGCACCCATTTTGAAGAAAAACTTTTGCTGGATGCACCCATTTTGAATAAAAGTTTTCGCTGGATGCACCCATTTTGAAGAATAGTTTTCTCTGGATACACCCATTTTGAAGAAATGCTTTCTCTGGATGCACCTATTTTGATGAAAACTTTTCTCTGGATGTACCCATTTTGAGTGTACATGGGAGATCCAAACATAGTCCCCCCAAGTTCCCCAACAACAACAACAAGAACACTTTCCTCTCCCTGATCTGCAGGCAGCGCAGCAGATAAAAAACATGAATAAATGTTTCGATATTTAAATTACCATTGAGAACCACGCGTGCGTGTGCATGATCCCCTGGTTCTCGTCGAGCGAGATGTGCACCGGGCTGAAGCGGGTCTCAACCTTGACGGCGGAGTCGTCCTCCTCATGCGGCGGGACCTGGCTGAAAATTGTAGGGAACCAAAGTAAACTACTAGAACAAGAGTTGCTTTGTTGCTGACAGGACCAGGAATCGCAATTTCATTGCGTCCTGCGGTCCATAATAGCCCATATTCATTGCGGATTGCAGAAGCAGCAGCACCACCACTTTCGAGGCGGTCAGGCGCCGTTACCGTTACAGCGTCTGCCCCGATTATTTTCTTATGGATTCTCCATTGAAGTAAGCGCCGAACCATGCTTGGGCGTTGTCAACTTTTCACACATCTCTTCACTGACAAAAGCTTCAACAGAATAAAGAATCATTTGCAAGCAACATAGCACAAGCCGTAAACCTCGGAATACCATATATTTCGAGGTTTACGCACAAGCCCAACAACGTTTGTGTCCCACGATGGATACGACTTCCCGCCCTCTAGAGACATATTTTTCCCCAGTTCGCCCAACTTACTACGAATAGTCCTGGAAGATGTTCTGCAGGATGAGCTTCTTCTGCTCTGCCTTGGATGCCTCGGCCGAGCATATGAAGCAACTCACGATGGCGGCCGAGGCCAACAGGGCCAAGACCAACCCGCGACCTACATTAGAGAAATAAGTTACACAAGTGTACTCACTTTCGTACGACGGAAGTACGAGTCTGTTTTTCTTCCAAAGTCAACAATTGACTTTTCTCTCACCCGCCTTTGGCCTCTGTTGCATCGGGGCCATGTCCCCACCTTCCCCACCTCCTCCTTTTTGCCGTCGGCGGCAGAAAACCATATCCGCCTCTTGCGGTCACAGGGCGGCGAAGAAGCGGGGCCCCAGTGATCAGATCCTTCTCGATTCGCGGTCTCCAAGAAGTCGGTTGGGTTGTTGCTGGGGACGCAGGAGCAGGAAATGGGATATGGTCATATGGATAGATAGGATGCTTTTCCAGACACACAGAGCTCTACATATTTCTGTCAAATCCCGCACCTGATTTACGTCCTCCTCCTTTTTCCTCGATTCTGTCTCTCCCAATCAGTCACTGATGTGGCAGCGATGGCGATTTCTCCCCTTCCCGCTCCCCCCGCAACTCCATCGTAGCTGCTGCACTGTTGCCCAGATAGAGAAAAGGAAACCTTTATTGCATCACACGCTCCAAGGGGGGTGTTTCCCGAAAAAAAAGCCCACCACCTCTCTTCCCCTTCCCCAGCAATCGCAAATAACAATGGAATAATCCGCCCACTTCTTTCCCCACTTTTTTCTGTGACTTGAGCGTGGGAGGGAGGGAGGGAGGATGCTAATTCTCGGATTACCCTCGTCAGATTACGTGCGTTCGTTAGAGGGAGGGAGGGAGAGAGGGAGAGGGGAAAAAGGATTGTCTCCCTAATAATTGCAACCCTTTTGTAAGCCGCCTACTTTTGTGGGAATTACGGCAGTTCCGGAATCACATTTGCGCAATGGATGTGGATGCTTTAGGCTCTGCTTTTAAAGGTCAGCAGACACAATAGAAGTGCTGTACGAGATAGGAAATAGGTGAAAAAAGATGTTTTAGTATGGAACAAGATTGACTACTTTTTCAAACTCGCCGTTCCGTGAACTTGCGTTGCTTTTTGCTCAGAACGGTGCGGAATCCAACACCTGTCTGCACGCCGACAGAAATACGATGCGATAACAATGCAAACTCAAAAATAGCACAACTCATGACTTTGACTTTCTTAGTGTATTTCGCCTGTACATTTTTTCAAAACATTGGGACCTCCTTCTGCCCCTCTGGTATCTCGTACGTGGCTGCCCCGACCAGGTACCTCGAGAGGAGGACCCCCACGGCGGCGGCGTAGACCACGAACGCCAGCCTGTCAGCGGCCTGAGCCAGCAGCACCCAGCCCTGAAGGACAAAACGAAACAACAAATTGATTCCCCCCAAACTCCCAAAATTGCAAAAACTGCCCACCCCCATCTCCGACTCATCCTCTTTTTTTCCTCCGTTCTTGCTGGTCCCTCCTCCCTCTGCCCCTTCCTCCTCCTCCTCTTCCCCCTCGTTCTTTTCCATGGCCTTGACCAGACTCCCCTTCATTTCGTTCTTGATGAACTCCTCACCGGGATCCTTTATGCCAGTGATCCTGAAAGGATGGAACAATCAAATTATAAAAGAAACTTGACAAAAACAATGGTGTTAACTCACCTGCCCAGTAGAGGCAGGTCGCAGCAGAATACCACCTTCCCGAATGGTCCCCTGAGCGGCCACAGTAGCCACGCTGGCGGCTCGTCCTTCCTCCCCAACAGGTTCTCCACCGCCAGGTGCGTCAGGAGCTGAGAGCAGGTGAGGACGGCCTGCAGTCCCGTCAGCACCACTATGAGCGGCATCTGCGCCCCGGCCGACGGCAGGCACGCCCGCAGGTAGAAGAGGAGGACGGAGAGGAGGAGCAGGTTAGTGCAGCAGAGGAGGAAGCGGACGCGGGACTTGGGGTGCGTCCAGAAAGTGGCCAGGGCAAGGCACGCAACGACTGAGAAAAAGAAACAAAGGATGGGCTGACTAGTAAAAGCTGCTGTTGACTTTTAAGAATGACATTCAATGATTCAAGTACCAATGTTTGGAAGCACTGCCACCTTTTTGTCCAGCGTCGAGAGTCTGTCAAGTCGCAAATTCGCAACTAGCTCTAGAAGTAAGAGGGGGGGAATCATTTTTTGTAGGGGAGGAAATATTTTATTCGAAATTACCCGTGGCATTTCCCCATCCGTAGTACTGCCTTAGGTATAGTGTGACATCGCAATCGACCCTCCAAGCGCCCTCCTTGTAAACGCGCTCGGGGAAGTAGCAGCCGCTCACCTACGAAACACAACTGTAATAAAAAAAGTAAGATTTTATGGCGAAACTCTTTACCGGCAAGCTCCTGTTGTAGTTGGACTGTATGAAGATGTCCTCCGTGGTCTTGGTCCACGAGCCGAGGGAGATATGGCAGTTCTGCTTGTCCCAGGGCCAGTGCGTGTAGTCCAGGTCGCAGGAGGTGGTGATCTTGGCCGGCTTGGCAAGGATGACGGTCCCGCTCGCGTAAACCACAGCCTCGAGGCCGTAGTTGCGGCCCGACTCGGTGGTGTTCAACCTGAGACGAAAATAAAGGCATTTCGGATGGCCATTTGAAGCAGGGCCGTCCTTAGGACGGACGGATGGGAGGGACTCGAATCTGAAGCTTCCCTTTCTTTGCGCATGTGTGTTCGCTAAAGTGCACTTTACAGAAGGGAGGACAAAAGGGCTGTTCGTTTATATGGAAAAGGAGGCCCCCTTTCAAATAGAGAGAGAAAGCACAAAAGATTCCCCACTCACGAGTTCCAGGTGAGAATGTCTGGCTTCCAGATCCTCCCCTTGGACACGTGCAACTCTCGGACCTTGTAGTACTTGTCCACGTCCCACTTGAGGCGGCGGTCGCGCCACGTCTAGAGATTCGCACACAAGAAATAAATAACATATTTATTTTTCCCTTTGAAATATCCCTCACCGCCACTATCACTGCGGTGGTCCTCAGCAGCGCCTGGTCCTCATCCACCGCCACGTGGATGACCACCATCTTCAAGACGACGGTGACTGGCCCGCCGGTGGCAGTGGTGGGAGGCACCTTGGTGTCGATGCCAACGCCGCCCTGTTTAAGGGAATAACTTAAGCGGTCTTTTAGGATATAGATGTCTGCAAGTGTCCGAGTACCCTTCGTCTGGTGAAGAGACTCTCGATGAGAGCCTTCTTCTGGCCAGCCTTGTCAGAGGGGATGCTCTCATCCTGCTCCTGGGCGAAGGAGCTTGGCGGCGGCGACCAGAGAAGAAGTATTGATAATGCTAGATATGCACAAGAAGAAAAAACAAAGTAACCAAGTTTTTTTATTGTTATTGTTATCATTTATTGAAATCGTCTTACCTGCCCAAAATATTCCTGTCGTCGCCATAGTGATGATGGCAGCAGCGCCTAGCTTCGTCCGCAGTCTGTTTGCGAAGGGACTCTCAGCCTCTCTTTTCCCCCGCACCCAAAATGCCGGAAAGGGAGCATAAAAGGAGATTTCGCCACGGCGGAGACTCGTGCGAGGGCGGAGGCGGGCGTTTGGGCCGCAGCCGCCATGAAAAGAGAACTTGATATGATAAAAGGAGAAGAGGGGAGGGGAGGGATATGCTGAAAAAAGGATGGAAAAACTCTGGGTGTATGTGTGTGTTTATTACTCCTCGCCGATGTTTGGAAGGTGGCGGGAGGGTGAGAAGAAAAGGTGAGAAAGTGGATACTCACTTCCGGCCTTCAAAAGATGAGAGAAAGAGGTTGTTGGATGGGGAAAAGAAGGAGGAAAAAAAACTCTTTTGTTGTCTGCTTTCTATCTATACAATTTTCCACTCGCCTTCTTTGCACTCTCGCCTCGAATTACCAATTCGCCCGCTCAGTCGTCAATCCATCTTTTTTTCGCTGCGGAGGAGAAAATATGTTCCGGCGGAGAAGGTTTCCCCCCTTTTTTGCCGCCTCGACGTGAAAAAAGATTCTATAGGCATGCACTGGCAAAAAATGTTTCGCGGAAGCGGGCGGAGGTGTAAAATTATCAGTCCTCCCTCAGGGAAGAGGTTTTTACCATTTCGACGGAGAATATGTTTTATGCCTTCCTTTTTTACGGGAATCGTCTTGAGGAGATAAGTCTCCAACCACACCGCTCAAAGTCGCCGAACGAACAAAACTGATGCAGTGAAAAAAAGTTTGTCGAACCCTTTTTCCTTCCCCTTCCCAATCGCGCTCGGCGGTGCAAAAATCGAATATCCCCCTCAGCAACTTTTTTATCTTCCCCCCTTCATTTCAAGGGTGGATGGGATAGTTCATTCCTCTTTCCCCACATAGCGCAATAACTTCTAAGGTATCGCGAGGAAACTTTCTTGATGCAAAAGAAAAGAAAAAGACGCTGTTGAGAGAGCATTTCTTCGGACGGAGAACGGCGGGGCCTCCCACCGTTCGGAAGAGGAGGAGGTCTCTCATTCCGCGGCCTCGAACTCACAGAGGACGGAAGAGAGGCCTCTCCTCCTCCGCTCTCTCGCTCTCTGTGTATACGGAGGATGACAAGGAGAAAAAAAAGCAACAGTTTATCTCTTGGGCTCCAGCGCGAAAGAGGTCGTCTTCTTATTTTCCCACCCTTTTACCCTCTGTCTGGATATCCACCCCCGAGACGAAATGGCCGAGAGGAGGAGGAGGAGGAGGGGCGGACGTAGACTGATTGTGATGGACAGTAACGGACTGAGGAGGAAGGACTCGATTCGTGACTGAGGAGACCGGCGGAGGTTAATTAGAGGTGACATCATCGTGCACTTTCCCAGAAAAAAAGGAGGAGGAAATAAAGAGGAAAACCATGGATGACGCCGCAGGGAGGATCCTCAGGACGATCTTCGTCTGCTGGTGAGAGATCCTTTGAGAACCTGCTTCATAAAAAGGAGGGGAAACTGTAGGGGCTCGAACGTTACGAGGCATTTAGTATGCAAGCGACCTTTTTTCCCCTTATGCAACGGTCTATGAACGCTTATGGTGAAAAAAAGGGGCAGCGGCAGCAAGGAATGTACAGTACATGGATCTATCTTTTTCCTCTTTCTCCCCTCCCTGCCTCGCTTCCCCCCGCATGTGTAATGCGAAGGGAGGAATATACATATTCATAACTGCGCTGGGAATATGCGGGAAGTAAGAGGCAGGGGGAGGGGAGGAGGAGGAGGAGGGCGGCTAAGGGCTTGCCTGGCGGTGGCAGCTGAGAGACCCTCCACCTTCTTCTCTTCTGGACCATTTTCCACTGTCTTTAAGCCATTTATTTCTTCCCTCCGCCTTCTTCTTTTCTTTAGCGGCTTTCCGGCATGGAATTTAGCAGAGATTTCAATCTTGGAGAAATGCAGGTTGGATATAGCTGAAACGAACCACGGCCAAAGAAGCATTTGAAACAACAGCTTTCTTTTTATTATTTATATTTTGTCCTCTTTCGTCTTCCTCCCACCTCTCCAACTCCCCATGCCAAGTCAAGTGTCCTCATCCTCTCCCCCCCCTTGGCCTTTCCAGACACACCGTATACCATACACTTGTACAGCGTACAACCGTGGCGGGGGGACAGAAAGTATCCTCCTTTTTTCCGCCAGAGCCAGAATTTCGTGAACGGCGAGCGATGGGCCTTTTCCCTCTTGGAAATGTCAAAACTTTCGAACAAACACCCCGAATGCCACATGCAAAGCCGGTGGGAAGAGATGGAGTGGTGGGAGAGAGCAATTCAAAAATTGATGCCTAGATTTTATCGGTTATTTCGTTGTCTGCGTCTTCTCCACAATACAGTCAGACATCCAGGCCAGACGAGGAAAAGGACTTGACCACTCCCACTCCCACCACAGAGCAAAATATACTCTACGTACCGCTTGGGACAAATCTTTGGAATGCAGATGTGTTTGTAGTCTCTTGAAACGGATAGACACACACCCCACAACAAAAGGGACAACTGTCACGCAGTGTTGCCTCTCTCTTTCCCCTCCCCTTTTTGTTCCCCGCCAATGCCTTCCAATGTCCCCGCATCTGCCAAGAAAAGTTTTCCGTCCTTGTATCCGCAAAAGATCCCCCCCTCCCTTCCTTTCCCTTCTTTCCCCGAGGGGGAGTGTATGGCAAAACCAACTTTTCGCCTCTCCATCCTCCTTCTCCTCCTCCTCTTAAGCTTAAGCTCAAGAGCGCGCACACACACACACATGGGCCTAAGGGGACAAAGTCTCGATCGTTTTCCCCCTCATGCAGGAATAATATGCAAAGTATTTAACAAAGTACGCCTTGAAGCATCTCTTTCTTCTCCCTCTCTCTCCCCTTGTTCACTATAATAATAACTCATTGTCACGCCCGGATGGGCTTGCTTGGGCCCTCTGCCCATTAACGGCGATGCCCCCAGTACCCATTCTCCTGTCCTGGGGCCGCCCACACATGCGGCACAATGAGCGGTGGAGTAAGAGGAAGTTTCTCGTTCTTTTCGGGGGGATTATGTCCTCTTATGGAGCGTGGAGGGAGAGCGAATTTATGGGCGATGTGTCGCGAGACATTAATTGGTCCCATTTTTCACTTCTATTCTCTCTCTCTCCTCTGACCCCCGAAAGGGGAATGGGGGAGACAAGGGGAATCCCCCCGAGAAGGAGGAGGAGAAGGAGCCCCTAAACTTTTTTCTATTCGGAAAAGAGGAGGGGGTATCCAAAAGAGAGCGTTGGGCGGGAAAAGTTTTTGAAGTCCCTTCCTCCTCGATCCAGATGTGGTGGACAGGCAGACTTTTCTGACTGGAAACGGAGAGCCCGGAAAGGACATTGACAGGAATTTGCCTCCTAGGCTCTGACTCAGGACTATAATATTCTTTCCCTTTCCTTTATATTTCCAGGACACTGTTCGTCAAGACCGAGTCGACGCTCGATTATACGGTAAGGAAAAAAACAAACTGACAGCTGTAGATAATTATGTTTTAACGTTACTTCACTCTTCTTTTTACTTTCCAGGGTTGCGTGGAGAACAGCCTGGTGGTGTCTGAGGTGTTTTGCCTCCCCGCCGACTACAGGAAGGATGTCCCGCCGCCAAGTAAGAATGCAGCAAAAACTGGTCGCTTTTGTAATCCCAAAAATACTACTGGTACAGGCGCTTACCTATTCTTCTCCTTTGGAAAGCTATTTCCAGAAGAAGAAGAAAATTCTCTGCTTCCCTCGCACTCTCTTAATCCCCGCCTTCTCCCTCCCACGAAAACTTTCTTCCAAAGACGCAAGTTTCGTGTTATGTACTGTACTTTTCCCCCTGCTGCCATACGCACAGGCGAGCTGCAGCGGCGGCATCCAACCATGCCTCCGCCGCCAAGACGGATAATTCGAAAAGTTTGTCTTCTCTTTTGAGGCTCTTCTCCCGCTCCTGTAGTGAATGGTGGGGATTAGAAGAAGCAGTACAACGCATAGTACCAGCGCCTCCAAAGCTAAACTGTGCCGCCGGGCCAGAATGTTCTCTTCTCTTATACGCAAGGATTTTGGGGAAAAATTTGGGCAAGAAGTGAGGAAGGAAGGAACCAGCTGAGTCCTTTTTGAAGAGAGGGCTTTTATTCCTGTTTTCCTTCCGTTCCTCTCTTCCGGAGCACAGAGGTAGAAAGAAGGAAGCGAGATAACTTTTTTCCCCTAAAAAAATCCATTCTTCGTTCGGCACCAATGGACTGCCCGCAAAAAATGGACCGGATGCGAAAGAGAAAGGCAGGAAGGAGAACGAAGAAGTCAAGTACTATTTTACCTTGAATCTGGCAGGACTCTTAAATTTTTTGTAAGAAGTCTAAAAAATCCTTTTTTGAAGCGGAAAGCTAAAGGGGTATTGAATTATTCGCTAAAAGGGGGGCTTCCCCTCGGGCTTCGGGAAAATAAAGAATCGTCCTTCCTCTCTCTCTTTTCTGCCCCTGGCAATGCGGCGGAGGAGACATCTCCATTTATTCTTCTTCGGGAGGGAGGGAGACTAATGAATGGTATTTCCTTCCTCCCCGCAAGAGATAAAGGAGCAGAAAAAAGTATGGCTGTGAAAATTGTTTTTTCCCTTTCGACAGCGACATACAGAAGAAGAGATATAGGACAATTTAGTGTCCTGCCAAATGGACCATTTAAAGAAAAGAAAGGAGTAAATTCCCCGGATTGTATGCAGTTTCTCCGTACAGGCAAGGTGGCTGCCAGAAGTACCTTTTGCTTTCTACGAAGACCACATTTCCACAGAGAGAGAGACCCGTTTCTCCAAATGCCCCTAGTCAATCGTTGGCCGTACAAGCCACTTCGGGCGACCAAAGAAGGAAATCCCCATTGAAGAGAGTCTTTCTTTCTCTTTCAAGTGGGCCTTTGTCCTCCCACTCAATCTGTCGAGCATTCGCCATCCCAATGATCCCACCCAGAGCCTCGTTGATGGAGAAACGACGTTAAAATCGGCCCCTTTCCATCGACAACGTCCAAATTGTCGAATTCCTCATCACTCCCCCATCTTTGCAAAGCCTCTGAGGAGCAACCTCCCTCCCCCTTCGCTCCTCTGCATAATGAGGGAGAGTCTTTCAAAAGGACTAATGTTGCAATTTGCTAAAAAGCCCCTTCCCACTCTCTTCTTTCTCTCCCGAGCGACTCTTGAAAAGCCCTTCCATTCCAACTTCTCTCCCCGTTTAAAAGGTGGAAGGAAAAGCGAAATTTCTAGCTTCCCCTTTTTTCTTGCATTTTCCCCGAAGGGGCCCTGCTTCTTTTCAACCCCCTTCCTTCCCCCTCCTTCCCGCCGCAACAGGCAAAAATCGCGGGCGGAAGGAGGGAGAGAGAGAGAGAGAAATGCTATTCTTTTCCCCGCCTCTTCCTCCTCTTCTCGGCTAGACCAACCGTGAAGGCCGCCTCGACGCGACCCGCCTTGTTTGTGCAGGGGGGTGGGGGGTAAAAAAAGGAGGTTTGTTGTTTATTTCCCAGGAGGAAACTCTGGGGGGAAGGAAAGGAAAGTGTATAGGCAAGAGAGCTATTAAAATTCGCCAACCCAGGGGTGGGCGAGAGCCAATATGCGTGCTACATACAGTCTGGAGGAAAATTCGACCGTAAAAGTTTGGGGGGGTGGGGTGACGGAAAAAGGTTTTTCGGGGTTTCTTTTTTGTATTCAATTTGGCTATACCGATGCATTTTGCAAGAAGAAAAGAACCTGCAGCCTCCTCCTACAGTCCACTTGAGAGAAATGCCTGCGGGGGACGGAGGAAAAAAGGCCCGCCCGGCCTATTTAACCACCCACACGAAAGAATATAATTCGAACTCCCTCAGCACTCAGCAGCTACAAAAAACGAAAGGAAGCAGAGAAAGAAACGGGAACTGAAAGCTAATTTCTCTTTCCCTCCCATACTACTAAGATTAAGGCAACTCCTCCCCCTTCTCCCCCTGGGGCGGCCCTCTAATCCGCCCCTTCCCCTGAACACACCGAATAACAGGCTTTTCATTTCATCCCTCTTCCCTCCTTTTCCGCCTCGGGCGAAAATTAGACCTTCTTCCCTCTCACTCTCCCCAATGCAGCAGCTCTCTTCTCTCGACTCAACCAGAGTGAAAACCGGAAAACCGTTCCTCGGCGGCCTCGCCCAGGGGAAAATTTCATAGTGTTGCTGCAACCTCAAGTCGCAACATACGGTACATAACATGCAAGTGTAGTCCTACCCACCGTGTTCCACTCGTGCGCCAAAGGATACCTAGCTGTGACGTCACAATTCGCCTCCATGGAACTCACCCGTCGCGCCGACCTGACTGGAAAGAATAAAGAATTTCCCCCAGGTGCATTTCAATGCATGGCGTGACTCCGCCCCTTCAAACTCCCCCTCCTGACTTGATTAAATGGCCTTTCCTTCTCCACTTTCCATGCTTTGATACCGAACTCAAAAGGTGGCAGAACAGCAACGTCGCAGTGGATTGAATAGAAAATTGGCTGGTTGGGTGGGCAGCTTGTTCCACCACCACGCTCGATCAATTGGTTACGAAATTACACTGTTTCCTATACCTGTACTCTTGTTCCCCTTTTGACACAATCCTATCTTTACCTGAGACGAGTCAAGACGCTGAAAGTGATTTTGTTTTGGTCTTTGACTAAGTCAGGGGTTCAACAAGCAACAAACTCGAGCTTTTTCCACCCAAACGCCCTCCAAGGTCCACGAGAAGATGCATTTCTTCTTCTATTCCAGTGTCCGGTCCCGTGGATGTCTACCTGAAACTGCCAGTCAGCGAGATTAGCAAAATCGACGACCAAAGATCGGTGAGTACTACTCTCTATTACACTTGTGTATCGCTTTTTGTCGATTTCTCTGCCACCACAATAAGTGGTCTCCCAGAAGAGAACTCGTACGGAAGGTACAAGGATGAAAAATTTAACAAATTTCGAACCCCCTCCCCGGTCCCCTCCCGCCTGGGAACGAGCATTTCGTGTTCCTTCAGTCGTTGTATCGGAAAAGGAAGAGTGGGGAAATTGAGAATTTCGACGTTTCCTCCTCCCAGTCCTCTTCCCCTCTTCGGCCTAGCTCTGCGGCAAAGGCTAGATTGATGAATGCCCGGAGCGGGCGGATTTTTTGGGATGTTTTGCCCAATTTCTGCCTGGCGTAACACGGCATTGGGAAAGTAATTCTCTCCAATATCTCCGCGGTTACGACGCTCTTTCAATTAGCCGCCGACGTCCTTGCAAAATCATTCTCGGCCAATTTCGCGCCGCAGCCACGGAAGAAGAAAAAAAGCCGGAAAATTCCCTTTCCGTAGAATAGGACTTGCCCCCTTTTTTCCCTGCGAAAAGAGCCTCGGGGGAGATCGAAAGGGAAGTTTTTCGGGTTGGAGAGAGAGGCAATGTGAGCCGAAAGCGGAGGAGGGGGGACGCGGCAGGAATTTGGGATGGCGCGGTAGAAAAAAAGGG
>JAAUYJ010015816.1_pt1 | contig 31871 bp, 33 predicted proteins | sample 7278031 | NCBI WGS metagenome assembly JAAUYJ01 (sample SAMN14350222, study PRJNA611818) | marine sediment metagenome | isolation source: surface marine sediment (1.8m) | place: French Polynesia: Moorea | collected 2018-08 | reverse complement strand
CCGTCGTAGTCGAGAAACAGCGCGACCTTCTTGTCGCCGGCCGCTGCAAGGATCTCCGCCGCGTTCTCGAACGCCGAGGGAAGGTCGTCCATGAGACGCTCGCTCAGGCCTCCGGCCTCGACTTGGATTGTCGAGAGATCGGTCACGACGACATCGGCGCCGTTCTGCCGGAGCTGGTCCGCTTGTCCCGCTTGGTCGACGCCGATCACCATGGCGAAACCGCCGGCGCGGCCGGCCTGGACGCCGGCGATGGCATCCTCGACGACGACGGCGCGACCCGCTGTGACGTCGAGCCGCCGGGCCGCCTCGAGAAAGCTGTCGGGCTCCGGCTTGCCCTTGAGGCCGAGCTCGTCGGAATCGGTGCCGTCGACAACCGTGTCGAAGAGCGCCTCAATCTCCGCTGCGGCGACGATCTTGCGGCAGTTGCGGCTGGAGGAAACCACCGCCGTCTTGATGCCGGCCGCGCGCAAGTTCTCGATGAAACGGACGGCCGTCGCGAAGGGCTGGACTCCGTCTTCCTCGAGGCGCCGATTGAAGAAGGCGTCCTTGCGATTGCCGAGGCCGCAAATCGTCCCCGTGTCGGGCCCGTCTTGCGGCGATCCTTCCGGCAGCTCGATGCCGCGCGAGGCCAGGAAACTCTCGACGCCCTTGTATCGCGGCTTGCCGTCGACAAAGGCCAGATAGTCGCCCTCCGCATCGAAGGGCACGAAAGGCGTTCCCTCGCGCTCCGCACGCTCCTCGAGGTAGGAATCGAAAAGCTGCTTCCAGGCCGCGGCGTGGACCCGGGCCGTATCGGTGATCACGCCGTCGAGATCGAGCAGAACCGCGTCGATCTCCTTTCTCGAGACCGTGCCGCTCAAGGCATCCCCCTACAAAAGCTTCCCATTTTTTTGGCGAAACACTCTATGAGGCACCAGAATGCGTCCCATTGATCCATGTCATTATTATAGTTTTGTGACAAGAGCCCATGAAATCGACCTCCCGGCGATCGGTGGGCGGCCACCGGGCGGCGGCGGGGACATGCGCCAGTGAGCCTGCCTGACGCCGCCAGTCGAAAGGGCCAAGCTTTGAGCCCCGTGAAAAGGACGTCACGTGACCGTGGAAGGGAGGATCCGGCAGGCCCGGACTGACCCTGACCCGCCGTCGGCGGCGGTCCCGCCGGTCCGGTCCGGCGTTGCACCGTCCCGGCTTGCCGCTAGGATCGGCGGGTTGGCTGGAGGCTTGGTTAGAGGCCTTCCGGCGCCACCGGCGGAGCCCCGGAAAAGGGCGGATGGAAGATCAGATACCACCGGTCGAAGAGCTGGCGGAGCCGATCCTGGATACCATCGGCGCGCTGGTCGTGGTGCTGGATCCCGAGGGCCGGATCGTCCGCTTCAACGCCGCCTGCGAGAGAACCACCGGCTACGCCTTTGACGAGGCAAAGGGCCGACGGGTCTGGGACTTCCTTCTCGTTCCGGAGGAGACGGAAGCGGTCAAGGGCGTCTTCGAGGAGCTGCGCAAGGAGGCGATGCCGAACGAGTTCGTCAATTACTGGATGACGAAACGCGGCGATCGGAGGCTGATTTCCTGGTCCAATAGCTCGGTCCTCGATGCTGCGGGCTCGCTTCGTTTCGTCGTCGGCACCGGCATCGATATCACCGAGCAGAGCGAGGCCGAGCAGGCTCTGCAGGAGCGCGAGGCGGAGCTCTCGGCGATCCTCAATGCCACCGTCGACGCGATCATCACGATATCGGAGGACGGCATCATACAGGGCCTGAACCCGGCCGCCGTGCGCATGTTCGGCTACGACGCCGCCGAATTGATCGGCCAGAACGTCCGTGTCTTGATGCCCGAACCCGACCGCAGCCGGCACGACGACCATTTGAAGCACTACCTGACGACCGGCGAGAAGCGGATCATCGGCGTTGGCAGGGAGGTCGAGGGGCGCCGCAAGGACGGCACGACTTTCCCGGCGCATCTGTCGGTCAGCGACGTCACTCTGCCCGGCCGGCGGATCTTCTCCGGCGTCCTGCACGACATCACCGAGCGCAAGGCCAGCGAGGAACAGCTGCGCCAGGCCATGAAGATGGAGGCGATCGGCCAGCTCACCGGCGGGATTGCGCACGACTTCAATAACCTGCTGACCGTGATCACCGGTAATCTGGAAATGCTCCAGGCCCGCCTGGCGGACGACGAGCAGGCCCGGGAACTGGCGGCGCAGGCCCAGGAGGCGGCCGATCTGGGGGCCGATCTCACCGGCCGCCTGCTGGCTTTCGGCCGTCGGCAGCCCCTGGCGCCCAAGAGCACCAACCTCAACGCCCTGGTCCTCGACATGACCGAGATCCTGCGCCGCACCCTGGGCGAGACGATTCAGATCAGCAGCGTCCTGGCGAGCGATCTGCAGCAGGCGCGCGTCGATCCCGGGCAGTTGCAGAACGCGCTGCTCAACCTTGCGATCAACGCCCGCGACGCCATGCTCGAGGGCGGCGTGCTCACGATCGAAACCGCCAATGCCGAACTCGACCATGACTACGCCAACCTGCACCCGGACGCCGTTGCGGGACACTACGTTCGGCTTTCCGTCAGTGATACGGGAACCGGCATGTCGCGCGAGGTCCAAGAGCGTGCCCTCGAGCCCTTCTTCACGACCAAGGTGACTGGCTCGGGCACCGGCCTCGGCTTGAGCATGGTCTACGGCTTTACCAAGCAGTCCGACGGCCATCTGATGCTCTACAGCGAGCCGGGCAAAGGCACCACGGTGAACCTCTATCTGCCGTCTTTGCTGGCGGCGGAGAAACCCGCACCGGCCTCGGCGCCGCTCACCCAGGAGGCCAAGGGGCGGGGCGAGTCGATCCTCGTGGTCGAGGACGACCCGCGGGTCCGCGGCATCTCCGTCAGCCGGCTCGAGCAGCTCGGCTACCAGGTCCTGGAGGCCGAAGACGCGCACGGCGCCCTCGAGGTCCTCGCCGGGGCGCCGAAGATCGATCTGCTGTTCACCGACATCGTGATGCCCGGCGGCAAGAGCGGACGGGACTTGGCGCGGGAGGTCCTGGCGCACGACCCGCAGGTCAAGGTCGTCTACACGACGGGCTTCGCCGATTCCGCCGCCCTCGGCGCCGACGGCCATCTGGACGACGGCGATAACCTGCTGCGCAAGCCTTACAAGACAGCGGATCTCGCCCGCAAGCTGCGCGAGGTGCTCGACGCTTGAGGGCGGGAGCGTCCGGGCGTGCGCACGATTCGGATGGACAGGCTCAGGCTAAAGGTGGCTGATCGGCGCCATGGGCATCGGTGCGATTGAACAGATCGACTATGTCATCCTGCTTTGCCGCGATATGCGGGCGATGCGGTCCTTCTATCTGGACGTGATGCGCTTCGCGCTGGAGGAAGACCAGGAGCACTGGGTGAGGTTCCGCGTGGGCTCCGGGTTCCTGACACTGCGTCCCAGAGGGCCCTGGCGAGCTTGGCACGACGGCGAGATGCCGCCGGAATCGGTGGGCGTCCAGTTGGCCTTCCGCGTCGCCTACGAAGAGGTCGATGCCTGTCACGAGGAACTCGTGGGACGCGGCGTCGAGGTCATCGAGCCGCCGAAAGACCAGCACTTCGGTCACAGGACCCTGTTCTTCAAGGACCCCGAAGGCAACGTCCTGGAGATCTACGCCGAGCTTTGAGGCGGCCGCGGGCTGGTCCGCGGGCATCGGGCCGCCTTTCGTCTCAAAGCCGGGCCGTCTTCGCCGTGAAGAGGTAGCCGACGCCGCGCACGGTCTTGATCAGCGTGGGTTTCTTCGGATCGCTCTCGATCTTCTTGCGCAGCCGCCCGACCTGAGTGTCGATGCTGCGGTCCAAGGGGGTCCAACTGCGGTCGCGCGCCATCTCCATCAATTGGTCGCGGTTGAGCGGCCGGTTCGGATGGGTCACGAAGACGGCCAGGAGGTCGAACTCGCCGCTGGTCAAGGACACGTCCGAGCCGTCCGGGCTGCGCAATTCGCGGGTGGTCAAGTCGAGCTGCCAGCCATCGAAGCTCAGGACTTCGCCCGCCGCTCCCGCCGCACCGTCACTGCGCTCGGTGATGCCTTCCGCCGCACAGCGCCGCAAAACGCTGCGCAACCGGGCCAAGACCTCGCGCAGATGGAACGGCTTGGTGATGTAATCGTCGGCGCCGGCCTCGAGGCCGACGACCCGGTCGATGGGGTCGCCCTTGCCGGTGATCATGATGATCGGCACGTCTGAATTCCGGCGGATCTCCTGCATCAGCGAGAGCCCGTCCTCGCCCGGGATCACCAGATCGAGCAGCACCAGATTGAAGCGGCGGCCGCGCATGTGACGGCGCATGGCCGCGCCATCCTCGGCCTCTGCGACCCGGAAGCCCTCGCCTTCGAGGTAAGTCTTGAGCATGCGCCGGATCCGCGGGTCGTCGTCGACGACCAGTATTCGCAGCGGCTCGGTCATGGCGCGCAGGCTCTGGACGGGGCTGTCATCTCTTTACTTGCCTGCCTCCGGACGGGGCGATCATTCGAGGGCCAACGACGGCGCGTTGCCGATCGTCTGTCACATTTTGTCACATTTCGATTCAAAATTCCGCGTCTGCGGCAAACGCCTGCAACACATGGTGCATACATTGATTCCCATAACAGTCGAGATCAACAGCGGCAATAATGGGGAGACGAAGGATGCGGACAGCTTCTGCTCTTGAGGCCGGCGAAGATGGCGGCGCGCTCCAATCCGGTCTGTTGCAGGAAATCGGCACGGAATCCTTCGGCCAGCCGGCTTGCATAACCTCGCTTCAAGTCTATCGGCCAAAGGAAGTCATCTTCTATCAGGGCGACGCCTGCGATCATCTCTTCGAAGTCATCGAGGGGGTGGTGAAGCTCTACAAGCTGACGCCCGACGGTCGGCGCCAGGTGACCGGATTTCTCTATCCGGGTCAGTTCCTGGGACTGGGATGGAACGAGACCTATACCCAGACCGCCGAGACGGTGACTGGCGCGAAGCTCTGCCGCTATTCCCGCGACAAGCTCGATCAATGGCTGATGCTCTACCCGGCTCTCGGGCGGCGGCTCCTCGACGCCACGACGAACGAGCTGATGGTGGCGCAGGATCAGATGCTATTGCTCGGCCGCAAGACCGCCACGGAGCGCATGGCGTCCTTCATCATGCGATTGCTCGAGCGCGACGAGGATGGTGAAGGAGAGAACGGCGACGTCTATCTGCCCATGATCCGCTCCGACGTCGCCGACTATCTCGGGCTCACCGCCGAAACGGTAAGCCGCATTCTCGGCCGGCTCCGGGACAGCGAGATCATCGATATCCCGAACCACCACTACGTCCGGGTGCTCGATCGGGACCGCCTCGAAGAGCTGGCGGAAGGCGACGAAGACCGGTGTCCGGTTTGATTGGCTTAGCGGATCCGGCGGGGCGCGGCATGGCCAAATCGGCCCGAGCCCGCGCCCCCGGCTCAGGCTCGCCGAATCTTCGGGTTACGGGAGAGGACCGGAGCGCGACGGCCGCTATCCGCGCGCCGATCGAGACGCCTTGCTACCAGCGGCATGCCGTCGCGGTTCTGGATACCGCCGAGCAGATCCACGAAACGCTGGGCCAGTTGAGCGACGCCGGGATCGGCCACTCGGCGGTCAGCTTGATGGCGCCCCTGGGTGTCTCGGGGACCGTCTGCGGGAAACGCCCTGGCGACTGGGCCGAGCTCGGGGTGCGAAGCTCCTCCGGCGCGGGGCTGGCCTCCTGCGGTCCCTTGAGCGAGTCCCTGCTGCGGCTCTGCTCGATCGAGGAGGCCGCCATCGATGTGCTCCTCGCGCGCTGGCTGCCGGCAGTGAACGCCGGCTTCCTCGCGGGACAGCTCGATCTCGGGCGGGTCCTCCTATGGGTGCATCTGCTCGATGCCGACGACGAGCGGCGGGCCTGCGGCGTCCTGCTCAGCAACAGCCGCCACGGCGTCCAGGTGCACGATTTGCCGGCCAGGCCGTGACGGCCCGGCGATCGGGCGATCACAACGCCGAAATATCGAACTCCGCTACGATGGGCGCGTGAAACGACTCGGGGCTGCGGCTGTCGGTCGCGTAGGCCACCAGCTCGTCGCCCAGCGCTTCGTTGTGGACCTCGACGTGCCGGTAAGCCGCCATCAGGGCGCGTGACACCAGCATGTGATCGAGCATTAGGCGATGGCCGTGATGCAGCACAGAGAACCTTTGGGATTCGGGCAGCGTTCTTTCCAAGGGCACGAGCGTGCGCGCCGCCAGGGCGCCGTTGCCGGTGTCCTCGACGTCGCCTTGGATGATCCGCAGCGGCACCTCGCGGTCTTCGGCGTTGAAATCGCCGCAGACGGCGATCAGGGCCCGGGGGTCGCGGTCGAACACCCCCTCGATCGCCAGGCGCGTCTCCAGGGCCTGGCCGGCGCGCTTCAGGGCGGCCAGGTAGAAGCCTTCGGCCCAGCCGCCAACCGTCCTCCACCTGAAGCTCTCGAGTTTCTGGCCCGCCACCGGCGCGGCCAGCGGGGCGCGCAGATGCAGATTGAAGAGGTGCAGCCGGGCGCCCTGCGGCAGCTCGATCTCGACCTGGAGCACCGGGCGGTCCCAGAGGATCGGCTCGGCGTCGGTGGCCGTTGGCTCCGCCGTCGCGCTCCGGTAAGTGGCTGGCGCCACCAGTTCGTGGCGGATCTGCCGGACCGCGGCGAGCGGCCAGCGGCTGAGAACGACCAGGTTGTGCTTGTCCGCGGGCCCCTGTCCGCTCGGCGAGAGGCTCGATGCCTGCTCGAATCCGGCGTAGGGCGTGCCCTCCAGCAGCCGTTCGAGCGCCAGGAGGCGGCGCGGCGCGTGGCGCTCCGAGGACTGGGCGTTGACCTCTTGCAGGCAGAGAACGTCGGCCTCGAGCCTGAGGATCTGAGGCCGCAGGATATCGAGCCGTTCGGCCAACGGCGGGTCGAGGCCCGGCTGGTCGTCCAGGTTCTCCAAATTGAAGGTGGCGATGCGCATGGCTCGGCCCGCGGCCGCGCCCCTAAGTGCCCGGGCCCGCTCAGTGCGCCATCAGCACCGGGATCTGCGACTTCTCGAGCACGTTGCGCGTGACGCCCCCGAGCACGAGCTCGCGCAGCCGGCTGTGGCCGTAGGCGCCCATGACCAAAAGGTCGGCGCCGGCCTCGCGCGCCTCGTCGAGCAAATGCTCGCCGGTCGCCCGGCTGTCCGGCTCGAGCTGGCGCAGGTTTGCCGACACGCCGTGGAATCCGAGGTGGCGTTTCAGATCGGCGAGTTCGGCGGTGTCCTCGCCTTCCTGGACCGAGAGCAGAGTGACTGCCGTCGCCTTGCCGAGGAAAGGCTCGGCGGCCCAAACCCCGCGCGCCGCTTCGCGCGTGCCGCTCCAGGCGATCGCCACGCTGCCGCCGACTTGGCCGGAGGTCCCATCGGGGACGGCGAGCACGGGCCGGCCGCTGTCGAAGATCGCGGATTCCAGGGCGTCGCTGAAACGGCCGTCCAGCCCGATGGCCGGCAGCGCCAGGACGGTCAGGTCGAAGAACTTGCCGCGCCGGGCGGCCTCCTCGCTTTCGATGCCGGTGACCTGGCGCCAGGCGACGCCGTACTTGCCGCCCTCCGGTTCCGCCCCGGCGTCGACCACGGGCAGCCCGGCATCGACGCAGTGCTTGTCGAACAGGCCGCGCGCCTCCTTGGCGCGGTGGTCGGCGTTCTTGCGGGCGCCCTCCATGATCTCTTCGATCACGGCGCCGGTCATGCCTTCGCCGACCATGGGGATAGCGCTCTCCGGCGGCACCGCCACATGCAGCAGTTCGACATGGGCATCGAAGGCCTTGCCCACGGAAAGAGCGGCCTTGAGGGTCGTCTCGCTGCCGGGCAATCCGTCGATCAGGGCCAGGAGGCTGGCGATGGTCATGCTTCTCTCCGGGATTTCCGCTGGGCCGTCTCACCCGGCGGATGGGCATCATCCGCCGGCATCGGACCCGGGGCGCGGGTGTCAGGGACGAGCATTCACCCTGGCCTCGCACGGTCATTGACATGGGTCAAGCGGGGACTCCCTTCGCACCGGTGGAGCGGCCTGACCCGTCCAATTTGATCGAGGTCAATGTGGCCTCTGCCGATCGGCTCGGACCGCCATCGCGGTGGCCGATCGTGGTGGACGGGGCAACGTCCTATCCCCACAATAAGATTATGGATGCGTTTCCCGCCCGGCCCCAAGGGGCCCGGAAGCGACGGATATGAACAAGACGCCCAAATGGCTGCCGCTCGCCCTCGTCGCCCTCGTGGTCCTGACGGTGATCATGTTCGGCTGGCGGGCGCCGACGCCGAGCGCCCAAGTCGACGTGCCCTACAGCGCCTTCAAGGGGTTGGTGACAGGCGGCGAGGTTCTGCGCGTGACCTTCCGCGGCGAGTCGGTGATCGCCGAGCTGAAGCGTCCGATCTCCTTGGGGACGCCGCCGCGCGATACCACCTCCGTCCAGACCCAGATTCCGGAGATCGGGGATCCCACCCTCTTGCCATCGCTCGAGCAGAAGGGCGTGGAGATCGCCAGCGAGCCCGAGGACGGCCCGGGCGCCGGTTGGATGGCCGGGCTGTTGCCGTGGATCGTTCTTTTCGCCCTCTACTTCTGGTTCTGGAACCGGATGCAGAAGAACATGCTCGGCCGCTTCGGCGGGCGCGATGTCGGCGATTTCCTGACCGGTTCGGCGACCCGCGAGGAAAAGCGCGCCGACAAGGTGACCTTCGACGACGTCGCCGGCCAGGACAACGCCAAGCGCGAGGTCGCCGAGCTGGTCGAGTTTCTCAAGGACCCTGACCGCTACAAGCGGCTCGGCGCCGAGCCGCCGCGCGGCGTGCTGCTCATGGGCCCGCCGGGCACCGGCAAGACGCTGCTGGCCCGGGCGCTGGCCGGCGAGGCCGGGGTGCCGTTCTTCCACATCTCGGCCTCGGAGTTCATCGAGATGTTCGTCGGCGTCGGCGCCTCGCGGGTGCGCCGCATGTTCGAGGAGGCCAAGAAGCGCGCGCCCAGCATCATCTTCATCGACGAGCTTGACAGCGTCGGCCGGGTGCGCGGCGCCGGTCTCGGCGGCGGGCACGACGAGCGCGAGCAGACCCTGAACCAGATCCTGGCCGAAATGGACGGCTTTGCGGGTCACGAGGCGGTCATCGTGCTGGCCGCGACCAACCGGCCCGACGTGCTCGATCCGGCGCTGCTGCGGCCCGGCCGCTTCGACCGCCACGTGACGCTCGAGCTGCCGGATCGGCAGGCGCGGGCCGCCATCCTTAAGGTCCACACGCGCAAGATTCCGATTGCGGCCGACGTCGATCTCGACACCGTCGCCGCCGGCACGCCGGGCTTCTCCGGCGCCGACATCAAGAACCTGGTGAACGAGGCCGCAATGGCCGCGGCCCGCGAGGGCAAGCGCGTGGTCGAGATGAAGGACTTCGACGAGATGCGCGACAAGGTGCTGATGGGCATGGTGCGCACCCTGGCGATCCAGCCGGAAGAGCAGCACCGGCTCGCGGTACACGAGGCCGGCCACACGGTCGTGGCCCATTTCCTGCCGCACGCCGATCCGGTCTACAAGGTGACCATCATCCCGCGCGGCCAGGCCCTGGGCGGCACGCACATGCTGCCGGAGGAGGAACGCCACACCCTGCCCGAGGACTATCTGAAGGACCGCCTCGCCGTGATGCTCGGTGGCCGGACGGCGGAGAAGGAGCTGCTCGGCACGGTCAGCTCCGGCGCCGACGACGACATCAAGCGGGCCACGCAACTGGCCCGCGCCATGGTCGCGCGCTGGGGCATGGCCGAGGGCATCGGCCCGGTCGACCTGCGCCAGAGCGACGAGCACCCCTTCCTCGGCCGCGAGTTCGCCCAGCCGCGCCGCTTCAGCGAGACCACGGCTCACGAGGTCGACGAGGCGGTCTCGATGCTGCTGCGCGACGCGGAGGCGCGCGCGGCCGAGCTGATCCGCGAGCACCGCGCGGGCATCGAGCGTCTGGTCGCCGCGCTCGAGAAGGAGGAGACGCTCGACCACGACGTGATCGAGAGCTGCCTCGAGCCGCAGGCGGACGACGGCGCGCGGGTCAGCGCCCTGCGCAGCTGAGCTCCCCTTCAATCACATGATCAGCACCGACCTGAAGGTATTCGCGCTCGCCTCGGGTCGGGAGTACGGCGAGCGCGTGGCGGCCGCGCTGGGCGTCGCGCTCGGTGCCCACGAGGAGCGCGACTTTGAGGACGGCGAGCACAAACTGCGGCCGCTGGAGAACGTGCGCGGCGCCGACGTCTATGTGGTTCAGTCGCTCTACGGCGACTCCGGGCAGAGCGTCGACGAAAAGCTGGTCCGGCTGCTGTTCTTCATCGGTGCGCTCAAAGACGCCTCGGCCGGGGCGATCACCGCGGTGATCCCCTACCTCTGCTACGCGCGCAAGGACCGCAAGACCAAGCCGCGCGATCCCATCACGACGCGCTACGTCGCGGCCCTGCTGGAATCGGTCGGCGTCGGCCGCGTCGTGACCCTGGACGTGCACAACCTGGCGGCCTATCAGAACGCCTTCCGCTGCCATAGCGAGCATCTGGAGGCGGCCGGACTCTTCGCCGCGCACGCCGCGCGTGCCTGGGCCGGGGAGGAGCCGATCGTCGTCTCGCCCGACGTTGGGGGCGTGAAGCGGGCCGAGCGCTTCCGCGAGATCCTGAGCCGCGCCCTGGGCCGCGAGATCCCGGGCGGCTTCATGGAGAAGCATCGCAGCGAGGGTGTCGTCAGCGGCGACGGGCTGGTCGGCGAAGTCGAGAACCGATCGGCCATCATCGTCGACGACCTCATCAGTGCCGGCACGACCATGGGCCGCGCCGCCAAGGCCTGCCGGGCGCGCGGCGCGGCGAAAGTGCACGCTGTCGCCACCCACGGACTCTTCATGGCCGGCGCCGACCAAGTCTTCGCGGACCCGGCGATCGACAGCCTGGTCGTGACCGATAGCGTTCAGCCGTTCCGCTTGACCGACGCAAGCGCCAAGCGGAAGCTGACCGTGCTTGAGACCGCGCCGCTCTGCGCCGAGGCGATCAAGCGCATTCACGCGGGCGGCTCGCTCGTCGAGCTGATGGGCGACTAGGGCGGTCAGAAGACCGGCGGCACCGTGCAGGAGACGGCGGTGACCGATTCCTGCCCTACCACCTTGAAGCGATGCGGCACCTTGCCGTTGAAACGGTAGCCGTCGCCGGACTTCAGCACCCGTCGCTGATCGCCGACCGTGAGCTCGAGCCGCCCTTCGATCACGAAGCCGACCATCTCCGCATCCTGCTTCGTCTGGATCTCCTTGCCGTCCATGCCGGGCTCGTAGCGCTCGTACTGAAAGATCATCGCGCAGTCGGGCGTCGTCTCGCCGACTTGCCAATAGGTCACCTTGTTGTGCCTGATCTCGGTGAGGTCGGCGAAGCTGTAGAAGACGCGCCCCTGCCGCGTCGGTTCGGCCTCCCAGAACTCGGTCATCGACATGGGAAAGGCCGAGACGATCTTGAACAGCGTGCCCACCGAAGGGTTGAGCTGATCCTTCTCGATCAAGGAGATCGTCGCATTGCTGACGCCGCTCATCGCGGCCAGCTTGCGCTGCGAAAGGCCGTAGCGTTGTCGCGCGACGCGCAGCCGCGTTGCGACGGTGGGCTCCTGCTCCCCGGTCATGGGCCGCTCCAAATCGCGTTCTGTCAAATCGTTAAGTATATTCAACGAATTCGAGGCACAAGGCATATTGATCAACAAGTTAGACTACAGCTTGTTGAAAATTGTCCGAATCGTCATCTCGTCCCTAGAATTCCTCAGGCGATCATACCGAGTGGGAAGCAGCCCATGAATCCGGACAACGTCAGCACCCGGGCCCTCGATCACCGAACCGTCGATCCCAAGGCCCTCGATCTCGACGCCTTCCACCTGCAGCGCGTGCGCGAGGAGATGGCCTCGCTGCCGGCTGTCGACGAAACACGGCTATGCCTGGATCGTATGGCGCGTCTTCAGGACGAGCTGCGCAAGAGGGACTGCGGCGGCATCCTGCTCTACGACCCGGTCAACGTGCGCTACGCCACGGGCTGCCGCAACATGCAGGTCTGGGCCATGCGCAACTCCTCGCGCTACTGCCTGGTGCCGGCCGAAGGCAAGGCGATCGTATTCGACTTCATCAACTGCGAGCACATGTCGGAGCACCTGCCGACCGTCGAGGAGAGCCGGCCGGCGAAGATGTGGATCTTCCACATCTCCGGCACCAAGCGCGAGAAGGTGATGGCGGCCTGGGCCGAAGAGCTCGCCGACGTCATCGCCGAGAAATGCCCGAACCGCCGGATCGCCGTCGACCGCCTCGATGGCGACGCGCGCAAGGCACTTGAGCGGCATCAGATCTCCGTCTCCTTCGGTCAGGACGCGATCGAATACGCGCGCTGCATCAAGACGCCGGAAGAGCTGAAGGCGCAGAAGCGATCCGCCCACGTCTGCCAGACCGCGCTCTCGCTGATGCGCGAGTCGACCCGGCCGGGGATCACTGAGAACGAGCTCTGGGCCATATTGGTCGGCGTCAACGTGGCGCTCGATGGCGACTACACGGAGAGCCGGATGGTCGTCTCGGGGCCGCGCACCAACCCCTGGTACACCGAGGCGAGCGACCGGGCGATCCAGGCCGGCGAGCTACTCGGCATCGACACCGACATGATCGGGCCCTACGGCTACAGCACCGACATGTCGCGCACCTGGCTGTGCAAGCCGGGCACGCCGAGCGAGGAGCAGAAGACCCTCTACAAGCTGGCCCACGAGCAGGTGCACACGAACATGGCGCTGCTCAAGCCCGGCCTGTCGTTCCGCGAGCTGGCGGAGAAGGCCTGGCGCATCCCCGAGCGCTACGCCGAGTTCGAGTGCGGCTGCATCGTGCACGGCATCGGCATGTGCAACGAGTACCCGCAGATCGCGCCGCTGAAATGGTTCGATCAGATCGGCTACGACGGCCATTTCGCGGAGAACATGACCGTCTCGGTCGAGAGTTACATCGGCGAGCCGGGCGGCCACGAAGGCGTCAAGCTCGAGGAGATGGTGCGCATCACCGACAGCGGCTGCGAGCTGATCGGCAAGTTCCCCTTCGAGGACGAGCGGCTCGCCTGACGCCGCGGAACAGGCGTCGGGAGCGCTTCGGAGTGCCATCATCCGCTAGCGGCGTTGTTCGAATAGAAAGAACGGCCCGGGTTCCGGACCTAGTTGAGTGACAAGACGCTCATTGTGCCGCTCGAAATGAACCTGATTCTCGGTGAACAGCGCCTCCACCTTCTGCAAATCGGCGACGCCAAACACCAAACCCCTGTGCAGGAGATCCGCTCCGGTGCGGCTGTGTTCGATACCGAAGTCTTGCGCAAGCGCTTCCGGCGTCACGATTGAGGCGCGTCCGTTTGGTACGAGGCAGTCGACACTCCGGTCGCTAACGCGGACGTCGTCCGACTCGGTTAGCCCTTTGAGAAAATCGACATACGTCCATGGTTCGCGCGCACAGGAGATCACGTGTTTCGCGCCCAGGGCGCCGTTCTCGTGGTCGAGCAACGAAGAACGATCGATTGCCGGAGCGACAACGTCCTCGCAGGTAAAGTAGAAGCCGAATGGCGCTTTTGGATGTGTCGCGAAGGCAAGCTTGGCGGCGATCCTCTCCACTCTGCCGTCCGGACGCTCGAACTGCCGTGAAAACGAGACAATGTCCCCACCGGAAACACCGCGCTCCAGAAAGGCCGCGTGGTCCCTACTCGCATCCGTGGACGTCACCACGACATGCGAGAAACCCTCATCGCCCAGCGTTGCGCGAAACGCGGCATCGTTCTTGACGAAGGTGTTCCCGGCCTCGATGGCCTCGGCGTACAGGGCGTGGTTTCCGATGGACAGTGTCTCGATCATGGGTCCGTCGCGAAAGTACATGTTCGCGTTGTGAGTGCCGAACGGGTGAATGCCGTCGGGTGCGACGTTGAATCCCAGTCGCCGATAGCGCTCGCGGGCATCTGAAAGGCTCCTCGCCGTGAGCACGAAGTGATCGATCGATCGCACTGCATCTCTCGCTTTTGGCCTGGGGCCGCGGCTCAGGCGTTGGGGTCCCTGAAACGCGCGTGCGGTACAACGGCGACCGGTGCGATCTCGATCAGGAACTCGGGTAGCACCAGTCCGGACACCTGGATGAAGACGCTGATCGGCGCCTCTCCCGGCTGAAAGGTCAGGAGCTCGCCCCGGACCTCGCGGATGGCCGGAATGTCCTCGCGGTTCAGGAAGAAGAAGCTGAGCGAAACGATGTCGTCCAGCCGGCCGCCGTAGTGGCTCAGGATCTCCTCGATGTTCTCCACGCACTTTCGCGTCTGTTTGCCCGCATCGCCGAGCCCGACGACGTTGCTGTCGCGATCCCAGGCCACCTGACCGGTGACATGAAGCACGCGACCTTCGGGCTGGACGACCGCTTGCGAGAAGCAATCCATTTGATCGGCGCCCCACATGTCGGACGGGCAGAATCCTCGGATGTCGGCCATGTCAGCCTCCTTCATGCGACCGCTATGGCTTCGATCTCAAGCAGCCATGCGCTGTCGAAGATGCCGGTGATGATGACGGTGAGGGCGGGCGTTCGATCGCCCAGGACCTCTTGGCGGATCTCCCGGTTCTCGATGCCGTAGGCGCGTTCGGACAGGAAAGTCGTGACCTTCACGACGTTGTCCAAAGTCATGTCGGCGGCCTTCAGCTGATGCAAAACGTTCTGCCAGGCGAGCCGGCACTGCGACCTGAAGTCCGACGGCACGGCGCCGTCCGTGTCGGCCGGAATCTGCCCGCTCACGAAGAGCGTGCGCGTTGCTCCGGCGACCTCGACGGCCTGGGCGTAGCCGCCGGCCGGCGCGGGCGCCTCTTCGGCGTTGAAGGCGCTCATCTGCATGCTCGATTTCCCTGTCTCCCCTTGATCGGATGCGCCGGACATTGCCTGCTGAGCCGTGGCCGGCTCAAACGATTCATTCTGAGCGCTTGAAATAGAAAATCTGTTTCAACAGGATGCCGCCTTCCGAGCGTTGGGGAGACAGCGATGAGTTACCGGCTACCGCCCCTGAACGGACTCAAGGCCTTCGAAGCCGCAGCCCGGCACCTCAGCTTCAAGGCCGCCGCCGAGGAGCTGTCGGTGACGCCCGGCGCGGTGAGCCAGCAGGTCAAGTCGCTCGAGGCGGCCCTGGGCATGCCGCTGTTCCGGCGCCTGCATCGCGCGCTCGTGCTGACCGAGGCCGGCGAGGCCTATCTGCCGGCGATCAGCGAGGCCTTTCACCAGATATCGGCGGCGACCGATGACCTGGGCAGCGACCTGCGGGGCCGCAAGCTGCGCTTGGGCGTCTCGCCCCGCCTGGCCGCCGACCCCGCCGCGCTGCTGCGCCGACTGTCTGCCGATAGCGGCAGCGGAGACGTGGTGAGCGTCAGCGCGACGGAGGACATGGCACTGCTCATCGACGGTTCTTTGGACGCCATGCTGCGCCCCGGACCCGGATCCTATCCCGGTCTTCACGCGGAGACCCTCGCACTGCACGAGGCCTTCGCACCGAACGAGGAGGCGGCGTTGATCGTGCACCCCGGCCTGGCGCGGTGCCGCGAGGTGACTGCCGTCAAGGAACTGCTGTGTCGCGCGCAGACGGGTGCCGACGCCTAGAGCAAGATCGAGTTAGATCGAATCGATCTAACTCGTGAACCTTGCTCTACTTCAATAGTCTCGAGACTGATTCACGGGTCACACCGTTTCGGTGTGACCCGATCAGGCTCTAGGACGCCGCCCGCGTGATCCAGATACGGTGGTTCAGCGCGCGCGAAAATCTCCGAAAGGCAGAGGTAGCGCAGCGCCTTGTCGCGCCATCTTGCCGCGCCGGGCGCCTCGGGATCCGTGATGTGCCAGAGCGAGAGCTTGGCCCTGAGGCAGGCGCGGTAGGCCTTGTAGAAATCGATCAGCTCTTCCGGGGCCCTGTCCCCCGTCGCGCCGCCGTAAGCCTCGATCAGCACCGGCCCGACCTCGGGCGCGCCCAGGAACTCGCATTCCATGGCCAGAAAGCCGAGCTCTTCGAGCGGATCGATCAGCCGGAAGGCGCGATTGAATTCCAGGCAATCGATGAACACCGGTGGCGCGCCGACGCAGATGTGCTCGGGTCTGAGGTCGCCGTGCCCCTCGACGATCCGGCCCTCGCGCACGCGCCCGCGGAACAGCTCGATATGGGTTCTGAGGAACGCGAGCTGTGCCGTCGAGACACGGCGCAGGAGCTCTTGCGGCATCCGGTACTTCGGCTTGGCCAGGGCCCTGAAGTTGCCGTGCAGGTCTCGGGCGAAGCGGGTCAGGTAGTCGTGCGCCGTCACCCCGGCCGGCGGCAGTTCTCGATAGAAACGGCCCAGGCAGGTGCCGATGGCGTGGATTTCCTCGTCGAGCAGGCTGCCATCGGCGATGAGGCGGTCGAGCATGCGCACCGGTGGCAGGCGGCGCATGCGGACAAGCCAATCGACGATCTCGCCCTCGCCGCGAAGCCGCAGCATGCCGTCCGGCGACAGAGTCAGCGCTACGATGCCCAGGTAGATCTTGGGCGCCAGGCGCCGATTCAAGCGCAGCTCCGCCTCGCAATCGCGCCGGCGCGCCTCCAGGGTGCTGAAATCCAGGAAGTCCGTGCGCACCGGCTTCTTCAGCTTGTAGGCATGGGCGTCGGTGAGGAAGACCCAGGACATATGGGTCTCCCGCGGCTCCACCGACCGGGGCCGTTCCGGATAGCTTTCGGGCCGCCGCAGGAACGCAATCTTGTCCTGCAGCGTCGGCTGCGTCCGGCGATCTCCTGCTCGTGCCGCCATGTCGGGCCTGGCCGCCTTATCCCAAGGGCGCAAAGCCGTGGTTTGCAGAGCCTGGCGCCGGCGGCACGATGCCACGCTGATCTGCATCAAAGACGCGGGCCGGCCCCGTCTCCTAGTCTCACTCAGCATTGACCCGAACGACGTCCGAGCGATGTTCCGTGACCGCGCCGACGCAGGCCGCCGGCTTGCCGAGGCTCTCAAGCGCTTCAAGCCCGAGAACCCTGTGATCATGGCCCTGCCGCGCGGCGGCGTGCCGGTCGCCCTCGAGGTCGCCCGGGCGCTCGAGGCGCCCCTGGACCTCGTGCTGGTGCGCAAGATCGGCGCGCCGTTCCAGCCGGAGCTGGCGATCGGCGCGGTGGTCGACGGGCCGAACCCGGTCACCGTGATCAACGACTCGATCTTGCCGTTCCTGCAGCTGCCCGACGACTACATCGCGCAGCAAAGGGCGCGAAAGCTCGAGGAGATCGACGAGCGGCGCCGGTGTTATCTCGCCGGCCGGCCGCGCGCCGAGCTGGCCGGGCGCACGGTGATCGTGATCGATGACGGGGTGGCGACCGGGGCGACCGTGAAGGCCGCGCTGCGCGCGCTGCGGCGCGCGGCGCCGAAGCGTCTGGTCCTGGCCGTGCCCGTGGCGGCACCGGAGTCGATGACGGAGCTGGAACGCGAGGCCGACGACTGCATCGCGCTCACGACGCCGGCGGGCTTGGGCGCGATCGGCTGTTGCTACGCGGACTTCCACCAAGTCGCCGACGAGGAGGTGGTCGAGCTGCTCGCCCGCGCCCTGCCGCCGACCGAGAAGCCGCCGGCGGTGAGCGCCTGAGGCGACATGAACCCGCAAGCGTCGCGACGCGCCACCGCGCGCTCTCTTTGCCTTCTTGTGCTGGTCGTGGCTGCCTTTCTCGCACCGACGGGACGCGCAGAGGAGCCGAACGCCCGGCCCGCCCAGTCGCTGTGGTACGAGGCGACACCCGACGGCGAGATCGTCATCCCGCTCTATTTCTTTTGGTCGGCGGCCTGCCCGCACTGCGCCGAGGCCAGGCCCTTCGTCGAGGCGCTGCCCGAGCGTTATCCCTGGCTGCGGATCGAATCGCTGGAGACGACCCGTTCGTCCGCGAACCGGCAGCTGTTCGCCGATCTCGCGCAAGTGGTCGGGCAGGAGATCCGCGGCGTGCCGAGCTTCTTCTTCTGCGGCGCCATGCTGGTCGGCTACGACGACGACGCGGGCCGGGGGCGAGAGCTCGCAAGCCTGCTCGAACGCTGCCACGCGTATCTGGTGGCCGAGCTGGAGCCGCCGGCGACCGCGCCCGAGACGGCTCCGACGACGGCCGAGCTGCCCTTTGTGGGGCGCGTCGATCTGGCGGCCTGGTCCCTGCCGCTCACCACGGTCGTCATCGGCGCGCTGGATGCCTTCAACCCCTGCGCATTCTTCGTGCTGCTGTTCCTGCTGAGCCTGATGGTCCACGGGCGCAGCCGCGCCCGCATGGCCCTGATCGGTGGCGTCTTCGTGTTCTTCTCGGGCGCCCTCTACTTCCTTTTCATGGCGGCCTGGCTGAACCTGTTTCTGGTGCTCGAGGGGCTGGCGGTCATCACGACCGTTGCCGGCGCTGTGGCCGTCGCGCTCTCGTTGGTCAACATCAAGGACTTTTTCCTGTTCGGGCGCGGCGTCACCCTGAGCATTCCCGAGCGCGCCAAGCCCGGCCTGTTCGCGCGCATGCGCGGTCTCGTCTCGGCGGACAGCCTACCGACCATGCTGTTTGGCACCGCCACGCTCGCGGTCGTGGCCAACACCTACGAGCTGATTTGTACCAGCGGTTTCCCCCTGGTCTATACGCGCCTGCTGACCCTGAACGAATTGCCGGGCGCGCTCTACTATCTCTATCTGCTGCTCTACAACCTGGTCTATGTGCTGCCGCTGCTGGCCATCGTCGTGGTCTTCACGTTGACCCTCGGCGCACGCAAGCTGGGCGAGCGCGAGGGCCGGGTGTTGAAGCTGCTGTCCGGGATCATGATGCTCGGCCTGGGCGCGGTCCTGATCCTCGAGCCCGAGCTGCTCGACTCCGTCGTGACCGCCGGCGCGCTGCTGCTCGGCGCGCTGGGGCTCACCGCCGTGGTCGTATGGGGCGAGGCCAACTGGCGCCGCCGATCCGGCCGGGTCAGCCCATAACGATCCCGCGCCCCCGGCGGCCCTGTGCGATTTTTGCCCCTTTCCGAAGGCGGGCTCGATCGAGCACAATGAGCACAGCTCGCAAGCGCGCATCGCCGATCTGCTCAACTTGGAGGAAGCCACTATGCGGAAAGTCACGCTCTTCGCCGGCGCCCTGGCTCTCGTGCTGGGAGGCCTCGGCGTCGTCGATCAGGCCCAAGCCCAAAAGATGCGGGGCGCGCAGTTCATCACCGCCATGAAGAGCAATACGCTCACCGGCAAGACCGATGGCGGCGCGACCTTCAACATCTTCTTCGTGCCCGGCGGCCAAGTGACCTACGAGGATACGGCCGGCGTGAAGGACAACGGAAAGTGGCGCCTCGACAAGAACGACGACGTCTGCGTGACCTGGAACAATCTGGACCAGGGCAAGGAGCAGTGCTTCGTCGTCTCGTCGAACGGCAACCAGATTTCCTGGAAGGGCAAGTCGGAGGCCGGCCGCGGCACCCTGAGGGGCAACGTCTCGGAAAGCCGGCTGGCGCCGCGCTGAAGGCGCTTTGCGCCGGGCGCGGCCTCAGTAGAGCTTGAGGTTCAGCAGGGCGGTTTCCGAGTAGAGGAAATCGACCTCCCGGGCCGTGACGCCGGGCGTGGGCCGGAAGTAGCGGGGCACCGGGATCTCTTCCATTCCGCCGCGCACGTCGATGCCGTCCAGGAAACGCCTGTCCACGGCCACCAGCGATTCCCGATCCGGCAAGATCGCGTCGGCGAAGGCCTGGGCGTGGGCCGCGAAAAGCGCTGGGTCGGCGATGTAGAAGGCCTCGTGATAGGCGACGCCGGCGGCCTTCCGGCGGATCGACATGATGAGCAGACAGCTCCGGCCGCCCACCTCGATGAGGAAGGGATGCAGGTCGAAGCCGGCATGATCGGCCAGCAGCCGCCGCTCGGCCGGCGACACCAGCGGTGCGACCGCGTCCATGCCGCGCAGCACCCGGAGATCGCTCGGCCGGCCCGCCGCGGCGCTGCGGCGCCAGACCAGGCGCTCGCGGTCGAGCGGTTCGAGGCCGATCTTCTCCATCATCGGCAGCACGCGCGGCACGCTGCTGAAGGTGGTGTAGAGCACGCCGTCGTGGCGCGTGGCGGCGCGCAGCATTTCCATGCCCAGCCCGGCGCCGCGATGTGGTTTATCCAGGTACCAAGCCGAGAGGTTGGCGGTGCGCAGGCACAGGTCTCCCAGCGTGCGATCCGCGTAGACCACGCCGAGGAAGCCGACGATCTCTCCCTTCGCCTCGGCGACGATGCCCAGATCCGGTTTCTCGGGCAGCCAGCCGTAGGTCATGATCGCCCGCCAGCCTTCGGTCGAGATCTTGCGGCTCATCTTGCCGTGCAGCAGCCGGCAGATGGCTTCGATGTCGCCGGCCGCGGCCGGACGCACCTCAGGCATCGCCGCCTCCGAAACTGTCGACCGCGACCAAGCGCGCCGCCGGGTGGCGTGCCAGGCGCGCCAGCAGCCCGTCGAGGAAACTCCAGGCCGCCTCGTCGAAATCGAGGTGGTGGCTGAGCAGGCCGCTGGGCTCGTCCTTGTCGGCTTGCCCGATACGGCGTGTGCGCAGGTGCGCGACGAGGTCGTCCAGAGTACGTGCAAGTCCGGCGAAGCGCGCGCCGTTCTTCCAGGTCAGCGGGTCGCAGTGGGTGTTGATCACCTCGAGACCCGTGACCGGTCTGGCCGTGGTGCGTGGTCCGAAGGTGGAGAGCAACCGGTAGCCCAAGGCCGGAAGGCTCTCGACGAGCCGCGGGTCGATGCGGTTCCAAGGCGGCACCAGCATGGGCGTGAAACGATCTGCAAAGGCGGCCGACAGCTGCTCGAGACCGATCGTCAGATCATCCAGCGTCGGCCCGAGTCCGCGGTGCAGCCCGAGCTCGCTGGGCTCGGTGTTCGGGCCGCCGGGCGCATGGTTTTCGTGCGCATAGCCGTGCTGCACGACCTGGACTGCGGCGCAGGAAAGCACCGCTGTGCGCAGCGCCGGTGCCATCTTCGCCGGGATGACGGCCAGCGCGAGCGGCGCGCGGTGAACGCGGCTGAGATCCAGGAGCCGGCGCAGCGCGGGTGCGGCCTCGGCCGCGTCGTCGTCGCGCCACCAAAACGTGGCGCATTCGCCCGCGGCCTGCCACAGATCGAGCTCGGCCTCGAGCGCCCGCCAAGGGGCGTCGGACCCGCGGGTCCTCGGCACGGCGCCAGTCGAAACGGCCATGCGTTACGCTAGCACGTTTTCCCTTTGGCGCGCCGCCCGGCTAGCGCTCGACGATGTTGTGCTTGCCGATCGGGCGCACGCTCGTCGCCTGGGCGCCCTTCTCGCTCTCGCGTTCGGCGACGGCCAGGCGCACCTTGTCGCCGACTTCGAGCTTGTCGAAGTCCGTCTCGATCACCGCGTTCTTGTGGAAATAGATCTCCTGGCCGTCGGACATCTCGATGAAGCCGTAGCCCTCGTACGGGAACAGCCGCAGGACCTTGCCGTGCTGCGGCGCCTCGTGCGCCTTGACCTTGCCGCCGATCTTGCGGTGATGGTCCTCGAGCTGGCGGCGCGCGGCGTCGAAAGCGTCGCGGACCGCGACGTAGACATCCTCATGCGCGTTCCTGTTGCCCGGGTCGCGGCTGACCACGATGTCCGGCCGGGCGGGCACGCCGATGTCGATGCGCACGTGGTACTGCTTGCCCTTGTGATGGTGCCGGTGCGGCGCCTCGACCACGACGCGGCAGCTCGTGATGTGGCCGAAGTAGGTCTCGAGCTTCTCGGCGCGCTCGCGGACCTTGGCCTCGACCGCATCGGAGGGGTCCATGTTGCGGAAAGTGACCTGCAGCGGGATGTCCATATGTGCGTTCCTTGGTTTTGTCGAAGATGTCGCGGCGATCCGGCCAATTCAACCCTTGATGCAGACGAGCGGCGCCAGGCGGGCGACCTTGCGGGCGAGGCCCGCCTTGTCGGCCGCGTCGACCACCTCGGTGACGTCTTTGTAGGCGCCCGGCGCCTCCTCGGCGACGCCGCGGGCCGAGGGGCTGCGGATCACGATGCCGCGCGCGGCCAGCTCGTCCATGAGCCGCCGGCCGTGCCAGCGCTTGCGCGCCTGGTGCCGACTCATGCTGCGCCCGGCGCCGTGGCAGGCGGAGCTGAAGGCCCGCGACTCGCTCTCCGCGGTGCCGGCCAGGACGTAGGAGCTGGTGCCCATGCTGCCGCCGATCAGAACCGGCTGCCCGACGGCGCGCAGCGGCTCCGGCAGGTCCGGATGCCCGGGGCCGAAGGCGCGGGTCGCGCCCTTGCGGTGGACGTAGAGCGCGCGCGGCCGGCCCTCGACCTCGTGGGTCTCGAGCTTGCAGGTGTTGTGCGAGACGTCGAACAGCAGCTCGAGCCTGGCCCCGGGGAACAGCCGGACGAAAACGTCGCGTGTCAGGTGGCCGATGATCTGCCGGTTGGCCAGCGCACAGTTGATCGCCGCGCGCATGGCGCCGAGGTAGCGTTGGCCGCTCTGCGATTCGATCGGCGCGCAGGCCAGCTCGCGGTCCGGCAGCGCGATGTTATGGCGGCTGGCGGCGATCGCCATGTCGCGCAGGTACTCGGTGCCGATCTGGTGGCCCAGCCCGCGCGAGCCGCAGTGGATCGAGACCACGATACGGCCCCGCTCCAGCCCGAAACACCGCGCCGCCTCCGGGTCGAAAATCTCCGCGATCTCCTGCACCTCGAGGTAATGGTTGCCGGAGCCGAGGGTGCCCATCTCCTTGCGCTGGCGCTTGCGCGCCTGGGCCGAGACCTGCTCGGGGCGGGCATCCGCAGAACGGCCCCGCTCCTCGATGCGGTCCAGGTCCTCCTTGATGCCGTATCCCTTTTCGACGGCCCAAGCGGCGCCGCCGGCCAGCATGGCGTCCATCTCCTCCGGGGACAGCGTGATTTGTCCGGTGCTGCCGACGCCGACCGGCACCTTGGCGAAGAGCGCGTCGGCGAGCATCTGCTTCTTGGGCTCGATCTCGTCTTTGGGCAGGCCGGTCAGCATGGTGCGCACGCCGCAGGAGATGTCGAAGCCGACGCCGCCGGCTGAGACGATGCCGCCTTCCTCGGGGTCGAAGGCCGCGACGCCGCCGATCGGAAAACCGTAACCCCAATGGGCATCGGGCATGGCATAGGCGCGGTCGACGATACCGGGCAGGGCGGCCACGTTGGTGATCTGTTCGTAGACCTTCTCGTCCATCTCGCCGATCAGATGCGCGTCGGCATAGATCACGGCGGGCACGCGCATGGCGCCGCGCGGCTCGACCTGCCATTCGAAGTCGGAAACTCGTTTGAAGAGGCCGGGGTCCATCGCTTCCTTTCAGACGTCGACCACGCATTGGGCCAGCCATTCGCCGCCGGCCTGGCGTTCGACCTTGAGCTCGGTGTAGGTCGCCCCCTTCACTTCGGCGGCGGGTTCGTGCCGTGCCCGGTCGACCGCTTCGCCCCGCGCTTCCCCGTCGAGCCGATGGTCGTCGATCTCCAGGGCGAACGCGCTGAACAGCATGTGCCGCGTCGCCATCTCGTAGATCAGGCCGTTCAGCCAGTCGACGAACAGGAGTTCATCGTCGGGCGCCTCGCAATGCAGCTTCACGCGCTCGCGCGCTTCGACTTTGGCGGGGTCGGTGAGCACGGCGGTCAGGGCGCAGGCGGCCTGCGCGAAGGCGGCCTCGCGCGTCGGGCCGAGGCCGCGGATGCCGACGTCGGCGCCGTGCGGGAAATGCTCCCACCGCGCATCCCCGTCGCTCGGCGCCGGATCCATCGGGATGACATCTCCACCCAAGGCGCGCGGACCGTTCACGCGGCCCGCGCATTCGTCCGAGTCCTAGTCAGGAGCGGCGCCCAGGGCTTTGACGCAAGTCAAAACGCCTCCTTCCGGTTCCCCAGCGCGGCCGGCCGGATCGTCGAAGTGGAGCGGGCCGCGCAAGTCTGCTTGAGTCGAGCTCTTTCGACCTATTTCGAGAGGGCAACTGCCCGTGTCGCCGCTCAAGGCCGCGCTCGACTATCTGGAACGGGGCTGGGCCGTGATCCCGGTTCAGCGCTGCGCCAAACGGCCACTGGTCGCTTGGGAGCCCTACCAGCACCGTCTGCCGACCGCCGCCGAGGTCGAGGCCTGGTTCGCGGCATGGCCTGAGGCCAACATCGGCCTGGTCACCGGCGCCGTTTCGGGGCTCGTCGTGCTCGACATCGACCCCGCGCACGACGGCGAGGACAGCCTGCGCCGGCTGCAGCGGCGCTACGGGCCGTTGCCGGAGACCGCGACCGTGCGCACCGGTGGCGGCGGCTGCCATTTCTACTTCCGGCACCCCGGGGGCGAGGTGCGCAATCGCGCGGGCCTCGCCCCCGGCATCGACCTGCGGGGTGACGGCGGACTGATCGTGGCGCCGCCGTCGCTGCATCCCTCGGGCCGGCGCTATCTCTGGGAGCCGGCCCACGCGCCCGAGGACATCGATCTTGCGCCCTTGCCCGATTGGCTTCTGGGCCTGGCGCGTGGCGCGGCCGGGCGGCCCGGGCACAGCCTGTCCTACTGGCGCCGGCTGATCCGGGAAGGCGTGCCGGAGGGCCGGCGCAACAGCACGCTGGCGTCGATCACCGGTCACTTGCTGTGGCACGGCGTCGACAGCGAAGTGGTGACCGAAATGCTGCTGTGCTGGAACCGGGAGCGCTGCCGGCCGCCGCTTTCCGACGAGGAGGTGGTGCGGACGGTCGAGAGCATCGAGCGGACCCATTTGCGCCACGGGCCGGCGAGCGCAGGGCGCTCCGAGACGGACAGAGAGGCTTGATTCAGATCATCACGGCTTCCCCAAGCGACCGCTACCTTTACGCTTCACGGATGCATCTGAGGACCGCTTGCAAATCGATGTGGCGGACGCTGACTGCGGGTCTTCTCGGCTGTTCGATCGCCTTTGCCGCCCCTGCCGCGGAGTGGTTCGACCTGGCCGAGTATCGCGATCTCAAGCAGCGCGACAGCAAGCTGTTGGAACGGGTCTTGGGTGCGATGTACGAGAGCGTCTTCTACGCTCAGGAATCGGTCGGTCAGGCGACGGTCTGCGCCAGCCCATTGCCGGTCCCCGGCGCGCAGCTGGTGGCCTTGGTCGACTACGAGATCGCGCATCCGACGCACCCGCAGCGCACCAGCTATTCGGACAACGACCATGTGGCCTTTGTCCTGGTGAACGCCCTCAAGAGCGAGGGCGCCTGCAAGTGATCGAAGCGGCGGCAAGGAGATATTCGTGAAAGCAATAAAGACGTGGATTTTGGTGGCGGACGGTGCGCGTGCCAGATTTCTCCTGAATCAGGGTCCCGGGAAGGGACTCGAGATCCCCGCGGTGCCCGAGTTGACGGCGGATCACGCGCCGACCCGGGACGTCGGTACGGACCGGCCCGGCCGGGTGCACGACCGCATGGGGCCCGGACGCCACGCGATGGCGCCGCGCGTCGACTGGCATCAGTATGAGAAGTCGGAGTTCGCCCGCCGGGTGGCGACGACGCTGAACAAGGCCGCCGGGCGCAGGGATTTCGATCGCCTCGTGCTGGTGGCGCCGCCCAAGACCCTGGGCAGCCTGCGCGCCGCGCTCGACAAGGCGGCGGCGGCCAAGGTCACCGCCGAATTGCCCAAGGACCTGACTCACGTGTCCGTCGACGCCTTGCCCGATCACCTGGCGGACCTGATCGCGCTCTAAGTACGGATGGCTAACCCCCTGCCACATGGGCTAGGTTGGAATCACGAGAACGGCTCTGGGCGGGCCGACCGGCCCGACCGGCCGCCGAGGCGACAGGCCTCGCGAGGCTAGGGCCGCGCGCCGCCGGGGAGGGCACATGAGACACTCGATCCTGCTGGTCGCCGTCTGCGTGTCGGCTGTGACATTCTGGGCCCTGCCGGCGCTCGCGCAGTACGTGGCTCTCTCCAAGTTGCCCAAGAGTTATCTCGACCGGACCCAGCAGGCACGGTTCCACGGCGAGCTCGTGAAGGAGATGCCGACCTATCCGAAGCACCCGAACGAGCGGGTGCGCGGCTGGTACGGTGAGATGGTCGGCTTGAACGGCCAAGGGCAGCCGCAGCGGCTCGACATGATCTACCGGACGGCCCACGGACTGGTGCGCTACCAGGCCGAGGCCAGGGATTTCTGGCATACGCCCGCGCAAACGATCACCAAGGGCCATGGCGACTGCGACGACTACGCCAATCTCTACCTGGTCTCGGCGTCGCTGGCCGGATTCGGCCTTGAGCATCTGTGGCTCGTGGCCGGTTATCACTATGGGCGGCGCGGGCGTATCGGTCACGCCGTAGCGATCGTGAGCCTCGACAACGGAGAGGCGCGCGTATTGGACAATCTGTACGGCCGGGTGATCCCGGACGAACAACACAAGGCCTTCAAGCCGGTTTATGCGATCAACTGGGAGGCCCAGATGGCTTTCATGGCGGTGAACTCCAAGTTTGCCGGCGGATTCTAGCCGGCTCTGGCAGCGCCACGGGCGAGGATCTTGGGTTGATGAAGTCGCTCCTATCCTTTTGTCTTTGCATGTTGGCCTTGGCCTGGACCTTTCCGGCCGAGGCGATGGATCAGACGCTCTCCGCAATCCGTGACGGCAAGGTGCTCAAGCTCGGTCACCGGATCGCCTCTAATCCATTCTCCTTCGTCGATGAAGACGGAGCCGTAAAGGGCTACACGATCGATCTCTGCCTTGCGGTCGCCGAGGCGATCAAGAGCGGACTCGAAATGGATGAGCTTGAAATCGTCTTCGTGCCGACCACAGCGAAGAACCGTTTGGAAAAGCTCGAGAGCGGGGAAACAGATATCCACTGTGGGGCCGCGACCCAGACGATCGAGCGTCAGGAGAGATTCAGCTTCAGCTTACTCATCTACGTCACCGGCATGGAGATGCTGGTGCATCAGGATACGGGGATCGGCGAAATCGACGATCTATCGGACAAGAGGATCGGCGTCGTCGAGGCGACGACGGCGGAAAGCGCCGTGGTCAAGGGACTCGAGAAACGCGGTATGACTGCGGAGGTCGTCCGCTTCGACGATGACGAGAAGGCGCTGGCGGCGTTAGAGGCGGAGCGGATCGATGTCTTGTTCGGCGACCGTATTGGCCTGCTCAACCTTTCGCAGCGGGCCAAGCTGCCAGACCGTCTGATCATGATCGACCGCTTCTACAGCTTCGAGCCCTATGCACTCGTAATGCCGCGCGATGCGCTCGACCTGAAACTGATCGCCGACAAGACGCTGGCGGAACTCTATGAAAGCCGCAAGGTGATGGAGATCTTCCATCGTTGGTTCGACGAATACGGGGTCGCGTCGAACGAGACGATCATGCGAGCGCTCTACAAGCTGCAGGCCATACCGCCCTATTGACAGCTGAGGCGCAGTCCGATCGTTATCAGCGTCCCTTCATGTGCGGCGTCGCCTCGCCTTCGGTCTCTGCGAGGATCTCGCGACCCAGCACCTTGACCTCGGCCTTGACCATTTCGAGCTCGTCCCAGAGCTTGCGCACCTGGTCGTTGAGCTCGTCGATCGTGGCCTGGTTCTGGGCGACCTGGCTTTCCAGCTCGACCAGGCGTTGTTCTCCGTCTGCTGCGGCCAAGGGATCTCTCCATCGCTAAGGGGGACTATTCCGCCACAGGAAAGCATGGCTGGCGCCGGGCTTCGTTGACCTGCGTCAAGCGGCGTTTCACCCCAAGAGGATCACAGACGCGGCCGGGCCGGCGAGCACGCGCTCGGCATCGATCGCCGCGCCCAGTCGACCCCTGCGCTCGAGGATCACGGTGCCGCATGGCTCGGTCTCGAGCAGGTGCGAGGCTCTTTCGGGTTCGTCGTCTTCCAGTACCCGCACTGCCGCCGTGCGGCCTTGGCGATCCAGCCAGGCGGTGGCAACTTCTGCCCGCTCTTCGTCCGATGCCAGGATTGTCATGGGACTGCGGTCGAGGCGGGCCAGTTGTTCGGCCAGAGCGAGCGCGCTCTCGTCGCCCTCGAAGAGCACCAGGACGGGGCGCCCGGCATGGGCCTCGCCGCGCATCAGGAGCAGGGTGCAGGGCGCTTGCCGCGCCAGCTCGCGCGCGGTCGCGCCGAGCCGCCGGCGCCCCGAGGGGCGGCCGACGGTGCCCAGGGCCAGCAGGTCGGAGCCCTCGGCCTCGGCGATCAGGGTCTCGCCGACCCGGCCGCGGGCGACCCGGAAGGAGGACTTGACGCGCCAGCGCTGCGCGGCCGAGGCGAGGGTCGCTTCTGCCTGCGCCGCCCAGGCCCTGAGGCCGCGCTCCATGGTGGCCGGGTCGAGCGCCTCTCCCTCGGCGCCGGGACCGCGCAGTGCCCGGGTCACGGGCAGCGCCGCGGCGGCCAGCAGCTCGCTTTCCTCGACGAAGAGACCGACCAACTCGGCCTCGCTCTGCGCGGCGAGCCGGGCGGCCAGATCCAGGGCTGCGCGGCACTGCGCGGCCGGGTCGAGGGCGACCACAACGCGGCGCAACGGTGGGCGTTCGCTGCCGTTCATGAGCGGTCTTCGTTCGTCTTGGCCGCGGCGCCGAAGGCGCGCCGCTTCCTGGCGAGCTCGATGAGCCGTGCCTCCACCAGCCGGTTGAAGCTGCCCTCTGGAAATCTGCCGTCGGCGCCGCGCGCGCCGGCGGGCATGCCGGTCAGGATCTCGATTCCCTGGTCGATGCTCTCCACGGGATAGACCCGGAAGCGGCCCTCGTCGGCGGCTTCCACGACCCGCTTGTCGAGCATGAGGTGCTTGACGTTCGTGGCCGGGATCAGCACGCCCTGCTCACCGCTCAGGCCGCGCGCGGCGCAGAGGTCGAAGAAGCCCTCGATCTTCTCGTTGACGCCGCCGATGGCCTGGACCTGGCCGTACTGGTTGACCGAGCCGGTGACCGCCAGCGACTGCTTGATCGGCACGCCGGCGACGGCCGACAGCAGGGCGTAGAGCTCGGCCGAGGAGGCGCTGTCGCCGTCGACGCCGCCGTAGGACTGTTCGAAGACCAAAGAGGCCGACAGCGACAGCGGCCGGTCGCTGGCGTAGTGCGCGGCGAGATAGCCGCCGAGGATCAGCACGCCTTTGGAATGCAACGGCCCGCCGAGCCTGACCTCGCGCTCGATGTCGATCACCTCGCCTTTGCCCAGGCGGATGCGCGCGGTGATCCGGCTGGGCCGGCCGAAGGAGAAACCGCCGAGGCCGATGACCGACAGGCCGTTGACCTGGCCGGCCGCTGCGCCCTCGGTGTTGATCGCGATGGTGCCGCGTTCGATCTCCTCCTGGATGCGTTCGCGCAACCGGTCGAGCCGCTTGATGCCGGCCTCGATCGTTCGTTCCACGTCGGCCGCGGTGATTTGATCGCGGCCGGCCTGCTTGGCCCAGTAGTCGGCCTCGCGCAGCAGGTCGGCCAGGCTCTCCAGCTCGGTGGTCAGCCGCTCCGAGTCGCCGGTCTGCCGGGCGCTGTATTGCAGGGCGCGCGCGACGCCGCCGCGGTCCAGCGGCCTCAGATGCTCCCGGCGCGCCAGGGTGGCGAGCAGGCGGGCGTAGAGCACGTTGGTTTCGTCGCTGCGCTCGATCCGTTCGTCGAAGTCGGCCGCGACCTTGAACAGCCGGCCGAAGTCCGGGTCGAGCGCCGACAGGAGGTAGTAGAGCGTGCGCTCGCCGACCAGCACGACCTTTACGTCGAGCGGGATCGCCGCCGGCTCGAGCGACACGGTGCTGAGCAGCCCGAGAGCGTGACCTAGAGGTCTGATACTGATCTCGCGGGAGCGCAGCGTCTGCTTCAGCACCTCCCAGGCCATGGGCCGGGTCAGGACCTTGCGCGCGTCGAGGATCAGATAGCCGCCGTTGGCGCGGTGCAGGGCACCGGCCCGGATCATGTGGAAGTCGGTCAAGAGCGCGCCCATCTCGGCCCGATGCTCGATGCGGCCCAGCAAGCGGTCGTAGCTCGGGTCGTCCTCGTAGACCACCGGGCTGTGCTCGAGGGCCTCGTTGTCGACCAGAAGGTTGACCCGGTAGCGCCGCTTCAGGGGGTGGCCGTCCTGCAGGTCGATCGCGTTGCCCTCGCCGCTCGCCTTCTCCGGCGCCTCGACGATGGGCTCCACGTTCTCGATGACGTCCTGCTTCACCTCGTCCAGGTAGGTCACGATGTCCGCCACGTCGGCGTAGCGTTCGCGCACGGCCTCCACGAGGTGGCCGACCGCGAAGGTCGCGGTCTCGTGGTTGAGCTGGCGCAGCTTGTCACGGGTCTCCTTCATCCAAACCGGCGCCTGTTGCAGGACCTTCTGCAGGTGCGCCTGGAGCTCCGCGATCTGCTTTTCGATGCGCTCGCGCTCCGCCTTCGGGAAGTGCTGGAAGATCTCCGGCGAGACCACCTTGCCCTCGCTGACCGGCGCGAAGGCGAAGCCGACCGGCGTGCGCAGCAGCGCGATGTTCTGTTCGGCCGCTTCCTTCTCGACCTCCTCGAGCGCCTTCTCCTGGCGTGACTTGAACTCCTCCTCGATGACCTGGCGACGGGTGCGGTGCTCGTCGCTCTCGAAGGCCGCGCGCAGGGCGTCGCGCAGGTCGTCGACGAAGCGCGCCATGTCGGTCTGGAAGGCGCGCCCGCGGCCGGCCTCGAGCTGCAGCGCCCGAGGATTGCGCGGGTCCTTGAAGTTGCTGATGTAGCACCAGTCCGAGGGCCGCGGCCCTTCCTTGGCGTGGTCTTCGAGGAACTTGCGCACCACCGTGTGGCGCCCCGTGCCCTCCGGTCCGAGGGCGTAGAGGTTGTAGCCGTGGCGCTCCATGCCGACGGCGAAACGGATCGCCTCGACGGCCCGTTCCTGGCCGATCACCTCGGTCAGGTCCTCGAGCTCGGCCGTGCTGTCGAACGGCAGCTCCGCCGCGTCGCAGCGCCAACAGAGCGCCGCGGGGCTCAAGGGGGCAGGGGCGCCGTCTTGGTCTTCCGACATTTCACATCCGGCCTGGATGACAGGAATTCAGCCGGTCACCCGTTCGTTCAGGTAGCCGACGGCGGCGTCGATACTCGCCAGCTTGCCATAGTCGGCCTCGGGGATGTCAACGTGCAGCCGTTCGTGCAGGGCGATGATCAAATTCAGGAAGTCCATCGAATCTATATCGAGCTCCTCGCGCAGATCGGCGGCCGGGTCGATCGCGTCCGTTTCGATCTCGGGCGCGATGTTGCTCAGCTCCTCGAGCACGACCTGCTTGAGTTCTTCGTCGTTCATAGCTTGTCGGGCTCCTGCAGGAGGTCGGCGAGTTGCGCCAACATGAGCGCGCCGCGATGGCCGTCGCTCACCCGATGGTCGGCGGCGAGCGTCGCCTTGACGATTGGCCGCGGCTCGACGGCGCCCTCGACCACCCAGGGGCGCAGGGCGCTGCGGCCGAAGCCGACGATGGCGACCTGCGGCGGGTAGATCACGCCGAACACGGTCTCGACGCCGCGCTCTCCCAGGCTGGTGACGGTCATTGTGGGGTCGGCGAGCTCCGAGCCGCGCATTCCGCCCTTGCGCACGCGGGCGACCAGATCGCGCAGGCCGGCCATGAGCTGGTCCAGGCTCTTCTGGTCGGTGTCGTGGATGGCGGGCGCGATCAGCCCGCCGCCGCGCATCGCCACCGCCATGCCGCAATGGATCGCCGCGCTCGGCCGGAACGCGCCCTCGACAAAGAAACCGTTCAGCTCCGGGAACTTGCGCAGGGCCAGCGCGGTGGCCTTGAGAAGCAGCACCGAGATCAGCAGCCGCTCGGGCGGCGGCCGCTCGGCGTTCGTCGCCTCGAGCCAGCGGGTCGCGGCGGTCATGTCGATGCCGGTCTCGACGTAGTAGTGCGGGATCTCGCGCTTGGAGCGCGCCATGGCGGCGGCGATGGCCCTGCGCATCTCGGCCAGGTCGAGCCCGCGCGGCGCCTTGGCGGTGGG
>JAAUYJ010154671.1_pt1 | contig 31897 bp, 30 predicted proteins | sample 7278031 | NCBI WGS metagenome assembly JAAUYJ01 (sample SAMN14350222, study PRJNA611818) | marine sediment metagenome | isolation source: surface marine sediment (1.8m) | place: French Polynesia: Moorea | collected 2018-08 | reverse complement strand
GAAACTTCGGCTATGTTTGAAACTTTTAATATGGGTATAGGTTTTGTGATAATTATTCCTAAAAATCAGGTAGAAGAAACACTACAATGGTTAAAAAATAAGGCTATTTCTGCTTACGAAATTGGAGAGGTAATTGAGGGTAGTGGAGAACTAATTTATGGCCAATGATAACTTATTGATTCCTAATCAATCAGGAACTTACTGTTTAGTTTGTTATTGTTCTCTTGCTTCAAAGATTAGTATTGGAAAATTGGGTACATATCAAACAAATTTAGGTTATTATTGTTATATTGGTAGTGCTTTTGGTCAAGGGGGATTAAAGTCAAGAGTTAAAAGACATTTAAACATTAATAAAAGTTTTCACTGGCATTTCGATTATCTTAGACCAAGTTTAATCCCTCTTGAGGTTTGGTATTCAACTGATAATATCAAACGAGAACATCAATGGGCTAATTTATTTCTAAAAGATCAACTTTCGATGATTCCTGTTAAAAAGTTTGGTTCTTCAGATTGTAATTGTCTGACTCATTTATTTTATTATGAAATGAAACCTCAATTTGAAAATTTTGCTAATGATGTTACCAAAAATATTCCCGATCATGATGTCATTAAAAATGAAATTTTCAACCCTATTGAATGGGTTTAATAATGTCAATCAGAATGCGCGAATTTAGAATTACCTCCCCCTCAATTTGGAGGATTGAAATAAGGAAAATTCTTGTTCTCTTGGTCCATTGGATATGGCGAGGTTTCCTCGCCATCCATCGAACTCTTTTCATGCTTTTTTTGGTCAAACCCATTGGTTAATCATCACAGTTGAGCTTAATAATCTCAGAGTTTAAAGAAGACTTTAGATATCAGCAATGAAAAATAATTTACATTCTTTCTAATACAGAAATCCCTAATAAAGAGAGTCCCAATTTTAGAGTTCTTGCGGTTAAATTACATAAAAGTAACCGAGATGTTTTGATGGGTTCATCTGATTTTAATACAGGACAATTTTCATAAAAACGATTAAATTTTTTACTGAGTTCATACAAATAGTCACAAAGACGATTAGGTAATAAGGTTTTTTCTACCTCTTTAATAGTATCATTAAGTTGTAGTAAATACTTTCCTAAGTCAATTTCTGTGTCGTCTTCTAAGATAATTTTTATATCTTCTCCTAAGTTTTCATAGTCAATGTTTCCCTCTCTACTAATGCTTTGTATTCTCGCATAAGCATATAACATATAAGGTGCTGTATTACCTTGTAGTGCCAACATTTTGTCATAACTAAATATATAATCACTAATACGATTTTGACTAAGATCAGCGTATTTTACGGCACTAATTCCTACAATTTCAGAAACCTGATTAATAAACTCTTCTGACTCTTTTCTGTCTTCTGATTGTAAGCGATTTTCTAAATCATTGCGAGCATAATTAATGGCCTCATCTAATAAGTCTTTTAGCTTAATAGTCTCTCCTGAACGGGTTTTTAATTTCTTACCATTTTCTCCTTTTACTAACCCAAAAGGTACATGAGTTACCTCTACTGTATCAGGTAAAAAATTGGCTTTTTTCGCAACTTGAAAAACTTGGGCAAAATGGTTAGATTGTCCCGAATCTGTAACATAAATGATGCGTTTTACTTTATCTTCTTGAATACGATATCTTAACGCTGCTAAATCGGTAGTTGCATAGTTATAGCCTCTATCAGATTTTTGTACAATCAAAGGTAAAGGATCACCTGATTTATTAGTAAATCCTTCTAGGAAAACACATTGAGCCCCCTGATTTTTTTCTAAGATTCCTTGTTGCTCCAATCCCTTAATAACATCCTCTAAAAAAGGATTATAAAAAGACTCCCCTCGCTCCTCTAATTTAATATTTAAACGATCATAAATAACTTGAAATTCCCGACGAGATTGATCACAAAGTAATTGCCAAGCGTGACGACTTTCTTGATCCCCTGATTGTAATTTAACTACTGCTTCTCTCGCTGCTTCTTGAAAATATGAATCCTCATCAAAACGTTTTTTTGCCTGTTTGTAAAAGTTTACTAAATCCCCAATATCTAAAGCATTTGCTTTAGTTAAAGCATCAGGATACACTTCTTTTAAATAGGTAATTAACATCCCAAACTGAGTTCCCCAATCTCCCACATGATTAAGTCTTAAAACCTCATAGCCTCTAAATTCTAAAATACGAGAAATACAGTCACCAATAATTGTAGATCGCAGATGCCCAACGTGCATTTCTTTGGCAATATTAGGACTAGAAAAATCAACAATAACCCCACCAGAATCCTTAACTTTTTCAATACCTAAATGGGGGTTATTATATAATAATGTTAGTTCATTTTGTAAGTAACTGGGTTTAATTTTTAAATTAATAAAACCTGGACCTCCAATAGTAGGAGCTTCACAAACTTCATCTAAGGATAAATTCTCAATAATAATACCAGCTATTTCTCTAGGATTTTTACCCAATTTTTTAGCTAAAGGAAGGGCAATATTAGCTTGATAATCCCCATGTCTAAGATCCCTAGCTGTCGTTACTTGAGGATCAATATCTTTAAAATCTTCCCCAAACGACTTAACTAAAGCATCTTGAAAATTTTGGGTCAGTTGTTCATTAATAGAAGTCATAATCTTTATGAATAATCAGTAAAATTTAACTAACTTTTTGAGCTTATCCAGCTTATCATAGTTAAGAGAGGAATAACTATAAAATTATCACAAAGATTGATGATATCACTTATACTCAAGATATTATTATTGGTATGGATTAAGACTAATTTTTCTGCATTGGTAATTTTCTTGAGCCATGAGTCAATTTTAAAGTATATTTATTCCCCTACTTTTTTAAGTTTAGTTAGTTAATCTAATCAGGATCAAAAAAAAGATATGAAAAAAAAAATCCAACAAATAATTAAAAAAATAGATACATTTTCTAAAATTTGGATTATCAGTTTTTCTTTAGTTCTCGTTATTATTATTACTTTGATTGATTACTTGATTCAAATTGATCTGGGTATTTCAATTTTTTATTTAATTCCTATTCTCTTAGTAACTTGGTACACTAACAGAAAACTTTCATTTTTATTTTGTTTTATTTGTTCTTTAGCTTGGTTCGCCGCAGAAATAACCATTAGCAGAAATACGAATTTATGGATAGAAGAATGGAACGCTACAGTTAGATTTTCCTTTTTCCTTATTTTATCTTCTTTACTCTCAGAACTCAAAAATGCTTATGAAAGGGAGAAAAAATTAGCCCGTATTGATAATTTAACAGGAGCATTCAATAGACGTTATTTTAGAGAAATATTGCAAGAAGAAATTGAAAGATTTGATCGCTATCATCATTCCTTTACTTTAGCCTATTTTGATGTGGATAACTTTAAAATGGTCAATGATAAATTTGGTCATAGTAGGGGAGATGATTTGTTGATAACTATCACAGAGACCATTAAATTCAGTATTAGGCAAACAGATGTCTTGTCAAGATTAGGTGGAGATGAATTTGCAGTGCTTTTGCTAGAAATTAAAGGAGAAAATACCAATATGGTTTTAAAACGCATTCAGGAAGAACTTTCAGACATAATTAAAAAAACTAAATTGCCCATTAGTTTTAGTATTGGAGCAATCACTTATTATCAAACACCAAAATCTGTTGATCATGCCATTGAAGAAGTTGATCGGTTAATGTATAAGATAAAGAAAACTGGTAAAAATGGAATTCAACATACCGTTAAATACTAATATAAATTAAATAGAATATAATAGTTAAGGATCGAGGAAAGCCTATGAGCGATGGTAATTTAAGATAAAATATACTTAGTTATTGATAATCAACTATGGCTAATGCACTTAACCCTACCACAGGAAATATTTGGGACTTTGACTGGTCTCCACCTCAACCATATCAAGACAGTGATTTACTGCAACAACTGGGATTTATTCCAGGGTTAAAAGAACTATTAATGCTGCGTCAAGTCCACGCTTTAGAACATGGAACTGTATGGGTGTTAAGTCAAAACAGACAGGGCTATAACAAAGATAATGAAAACTTAGGGGGTTTATCTACACCTAACGGGTTTTATTTATATGGAGATGTCCACCGACTCGATTTACAAAAAGCCGTTACCGGAGCCTTACAACGTTTTCGAGGCGGTATCTGGAACTTAGCAATCCATCCCCGTTGTGGAACCAATACTTCAGTTAATATGTTATTGACCACCAGTTTTGTTTTAGGGGCTCATCTCCTCTTACCCAAAGGACCCATTGAACAAGTTTTAGGATTACTAATAGCCACATCAACGGCTGCCCAACTTTCTCCCGAAGTAGGGATTTTGGCACAAAAATATTTCACCACCGCTATTCCCTTCAATTTAGAAGTGGTTCAAATCTCTAAAACCCAAGACTTTTCAGGGCATCCAGCCCATTTTGTAGAAGTGACTTGGCGGGATTTGCAATAAAACTTAAAATTTTGAACTAGCAAGGTGTTGCGATCCAATAGTAGGCTTTTATAGATGAGGATTTTAATTCCTTGCCTTTGAATATCCATTTATAAAGGACAATACCTATGGTTAAGCGTGGAGACAAAGTTAGAATCAAACGTAAAGAGTCTTACTGGTACAACGACATTGGTACCGTTGCTACCGTCGATAAAGCAGGTATTCTCTATCCTGTAGTCGTCCGTTTTAGTAAAGTCAATTACAACGGCTTTAGCGGTAGCCCCACTGGTGTCAATACCAACAACTTTGCAGAAAATGAATTGGAAGTGGTTTCCTAAGCTTTCTTAGGACTTCCTGAAGTTATGCCAGAACTTCCTGAAGTGGAAACGGTTTGCCGAGGGTTAAATCATTTGACCTTTGGGCAAACCATTCTTGCTGGAGAAGTGTTATTACCCCGTACACTCGCTTATCCTGCTTCTAGCAGAGAATTTTTAGACTCAGTTAAAAATGCCACTTTTGATAAATGGCAAAGACGAGGTAAATATTTATTAGTCCCATTGCTAAAGGATAAAGGATGGTTAGGGGTTCATTTACGGATGACTGGTCAACTATTATGGGTTCAACAAGATCAACCCTTATCCCCTCATACCCGTCTACGTCTCTTTTGTGGAGATAATCAAGAACTACGTTTTGTGGATATTCGTACCTTCGGTAAAGTGTGGTGGGTTCCTCCCAACCAACCCCCCCAAACCATTATCACAGGACTGCAAAAATTAGGCCCAGAACCCTTTTCTCCAGACTTTTCTCTAGATTACTTCATCCAGAAGTTAAAAGGTCGTCGGCGCAATATTAAGACCATATTACTGGATCAAACAGTAGTGGCAGGAATGGGAAATATTTATGCCGATGAAGCTTTGTTTAAAAGTGGGATTTTACCCACAACCTTAGGAAAACAGTTGACCCCTCAACAAATTGAAACCTTAAGGGTAGCCATGATAGAAGTTCTAAAAAAAGCCATTGAAGCTGGGGGAACCACCTTTAGTGACTTTCGAGACGTTACCGGTATTAATGGTAACTACGGAGGTATTGCTTGGGTTTATGGTCGTTATAAGCAACCCTGTCGCATCTGTGGAACCCCCATTGAAAGGATTAAGTTAGGGGGGAGATCATCTCATTTTTGTCCTCGCTGTCAACAGGGAATTTAGAATGCGCGAATGCGCGAATGCATAAAGAACCTCATGGTAGCATTCTAGATATAGGATGTGGAACTGGTTTATTAAAAGATTTCCTTCGAGGAGATTTTCATTATACAGGTGTCGATGTGGCCAACAATATGCTTGATTATGCTTTATTACGAGGCTACACAGTCAAACACAAATCCTTTGAAGAGGCTATTCCTGAAATCTCTTATTCGTCATACGATTTTGTGTTTGCATTGGGTTGTTTGCTCTTTATTGAGGACATTCATTCAACCTTAAGACATATCAACAGAATAGCTCGTCAGGGGATTATATTAAGTCTCGATCAACTCACACAAGAGTATATCAATAAATTTAAAGTCAGGGTTTATGATCATTCGACAGTTATCATCCCAGAAGCTAAAGAGGATTACTTCATTAGAGGTTGGACTTCTCCTACTATTGGGATGACTATAAATACTAGAATAATTTATATCCCATCCTCGAAAACGAATGACGAAGGCGAGAGCTTATGAAGATTGAGGACCTGATGCTCTGAGCAATCCCAGAATCGATAATTCCTATTATCATCTATTTTGTGAATCTCAGGAATATTAAGATAAAACAACATTAATAGACAAGTCAAGCAATGGCAATTTTTAATGACCTAGAATATAGATGAAAGGATATTATACGTCCCACACTCTAGCTAACTCTTCAAAAAATAAGGGTGGTTTATCTGTCCTTTCGCTCCTCAAAAGTATTTGATTGGGGGTGGTTATCTATGAAAAAAATTACCTTATGTTTAAAGATTGTCTTCACAATTCTTTTTTTGTCCCTAATCACAGTTAAAGACACACTCGCTGAACCTACAGTTTTAGAAATATTGACCGGTCGTGCAACCTGGACCCCATCGGCTGTTAGTTTAGTCCAAAGAGGAAAAGCCCATATTGAACAGGATAATTTCAGAGAGGCGATCGCCGACTTTAACAGAGCTATCAGCCTCAATCCGAATTTAGCCGAAGCTTATTATTATCGAGCCAGAGCCCAACGTCAACTTGAAAGTTCTTCGGAGTTTAGAGAAGCTTATGTTAAAGCTTTAACTGTTCGGGGAATAGCTCGTTTACAACTCGGAGATCATCGAAGGGCGATCGCTGATTTGAATTATGTCATTGCCCATGATCCAGACTCATCTTTGGCCTATCTTAATCGAGGAATCGCTCGTTTAAGCTTAGGACAAACCCAATTAGCTAGGGCTGATTTTAGACAAGCGAGAACTTTTGACCCACTGATCAATGTCGCTGATTATCAGCAAGAAACCATCGCACTGAGCAAGTGATTTTTGATTTGAGTTCAGTTTTTTCCAGAGTAATTGGGGTAATGGTTCAAGTTTGGAGAGATTTACTTCCCAAGTAGAGCAACTGGCGAAACCCCAAGGACAAGGGGGCTAGGAACTAGCCTCCTCAATCGTTGATCTCATATCAAATCCGCTTAATGAGTAAACGTCAAAATTGCTATTGTAAATTTATCTTCCCCTGCCTCCCCTGCTCCCTCTGCTTACCTCATCCTCACATATGGTATTCAACAGGATTTCATATCAAAACTCTGGACAACGTGAGTTATGGAGTTAGGATTTATCATGTTTTAAACGAGACAATGAGGGTTTGAGGCTGCTGAAATGCTTATGAAATCTAGGGAAAATCTAAACAAAATCTAACTTGGCTCTCAAGATTGATTACAATTTCATCTAGAGCGTAACGCGACTTTTCCAGGAGCCAATCGTGACCCAGACTACCCTAACAGAAAATTCCCCCAAATCCTTTGATCCACAAAATTTTGATACCTATGTGATGCACACCTATGGACGATTTCCCATCGCCATTGAACGGGGAGAAGGGTGTCGCCTCTGGGATACTGACGGCAAGGAATATTTAGATTTTGTGGCTGGTATCGCTACTTGTACCCTTGGCCATGGGCATCCAGCTTTAGTGGAAACCGTTAGCCAACAAATTCAATCTTTACATCACGTCTCCAATTTATACTACATTCCCCAACAAGGAGAACTGGCACAGTGGATGATAGAACATTCCTGTGCAGATAAAGTGTTTTTCTGTAATTCTGGAGCAGAAGCCAACGAAGCAGCTATTAAACTTATTCGCAAATACGCTCATACGGTTCAGGAGTTTTTAGAACAGCCTGTTATTCTAACCGCAAAAGCAAGTTTTCATGGTCGCACTTTAGCAACCATTACCGCCACAGGACAACCCAAATATCAACAGGACTTTGAACCCTTGATGCCAGGGTTTGCCTACGTTCCCTATAACGATATTAAAGCCATTGAAAATGCGATCGCCGATATGGATGAAGGCAACCGTCGAGTGGCTGCCATTATGTTAGAACCCCTTCAAGGAGAAGGAGGTGTCAAACCAGGAGAAATCGAGTATTTCCTGCGTTTACGAAAAATTTGTGATGAAAATAATCTTCTTTTAGTCTTCGATGAAGTTCAAGTAGGTGTTGGTCGAAGTGGCAAACTCTGGGGCTATGAAAATTTAGGAGTTGAACCAGATGTGGTTACCAGTGCGAAAGGGTTAGCTGGAGGTGTCCCCATTGGGGCGATGATGTGTAAAGAGTTTTGTGATGTTTTGACCCCTGGAACCCATGCGAGTACCTTTGGTGGCAATCCTTTGGCTTGTGCGGCTGCTTTAACGGTGTTAAAAACTATCGAAAAGGATAATCTATTGCAAAATGTACAAGCCCGTGGAGAACAGTTACGTAGTCGGTTGCGGGCAATGGCGCAAAAAGATCCTACCTTGTTTACTGATGTTAGGGGTTGGGGGTTGATTAATGGGATGGAAATTAATGAAGAGATGTCTATTACTTCCATTGATATTGTTAAAGCTGCGATGGAAGAAGGATTATTGTTAGCTCCAGCAGGACCGAAAGTATTGCGTTTTGTTCCCCCTTTAATTGTTACAGAAGAGGAAATTGATCAAGCCGCTCAACGATTAGAAAAAGCGATTAGTAAAGTTTGTACTGCAATGGCTCAGTGATTTCCTCCCGATGCTGCTCCAGTAGGTACAGCGTAGGCTTACCCATATCACTATGAGTTTTTCCTGCTTTTATGGGGGGCTCTAGATGCTTTGCTCGGTGAGCCTTCCCTTGCGCTGTTTTATGGTTGTGTTCAGAAAAATATAAAGGAAAGATAAAAATAGCTGAGAAGGGATCGAGGAAGTTGGACAATAACAAAGAATGACTGGACTAAATTGCCAGACTTGAGAATTTACACTTATTCAGGGAGCAGTCCAATGACAGGTGCTGTCGTCGAACGCTTGATATATAAGGCTATTGCCGATTTTGCAAGTCTAGAAGAATCTAAAACAGAGATTGCAAACTATCTCCAATATGGCATAACCATTGAATTCGCTACGATTCCCCCCTATTTAACGGCATTGTATTCCCTTGAGGATAAATCTGCTGATGCGTATCAAATCATCAGAAGTGTAGCACTAGAAGAAATGTTGCACATTAACTTGGTATGCAACCTCATGAATGCCATTGGCTATTCTCCCAAATTTGTCGGCCATGTTGCTGCCTATCCTGCCACCCTTTTACCTCCAGTCTTAGACGGGCCTTATGTGCAACTGATGGCAGCTTCTGAGGAGTTGATGAAGAAAACCTTCATGGCCATTGAACAACCGGAACCCATACAGGAACTGGCACCAGGAGAAGCTTTTAAAAGCATTGGGCAGTTTTATACAGCTATTGAAACAATGCTAGAAGACTGCGTTGCTGAATATGGAGAAGCAGCCGTCTTTAGTGGTGATTCCAGTTTGCAAAGAACTGACTATTATTTTGGTAGTGGTGGAGGAAAAGCCATCAAAGTCGAGAACTTAGCCACTGCCAAAGAAGCCATTCTCCAGATTATGCAACAAGGGGAAGGAACGTTTCCCCCTAATACCTCTTATCGCGCTAAGCAACCTTGGGGAACCTATAATCGGTATGGAAACCGTAATGATGGCACAATTGGGCCGATTTTAGGAACTCCTTACGAATTATCCCATTATTTCAAATTCAAGGCGATCGCAGAAGGGAAAACGCCCCTACCAGCAGTTTATCCCATGCTACCCAATCCTACTGTAGCCAAGTTTGAAAATCCTGAAGCAAAAGAACTTGCGATCCAATTCAACTACTGGTATGGAGTCTTAATCAAAACCCTCGAAGAGATTTTTACTTCTAATATTACTCCTGACCCCTACTTTACCGTAGTGGTCAAGATCATGCAGAGTGTTTTTCCCACCTTAGCCACTCAATTAATGCAAACTCCCGTACTGACAGAAGGGGATGCGGATCTCGGTCCCACTGCTGGCCCCACCTTCGAGTACAGCGATATGCCACTACAAGGAATCAAAGAAAAGATCGAGAAAACCCTAGGAGAAAGGAAATGTTCTCCCGCTATGGCCAAAACTCTCGAAACCGTTAAGGAAGCAGCCCAAGATATCTTGGTTAAACTAGAAGGCTGTTCTCTTAAACAACGCCTGTAACAAAGTTCCGGCACTATCGTACAGAAGTTTTTGAAGGGAACAAAGATTTACACTCCGCCCCAAAAACTTTGGGTTCCTTAAAACGCAAAGCCTTAGAACAAACTCTTTTAGTAGTCCACAAGAGTACAAAACTTCAATTGAGTAATTTCTCAAGGAGAAAACAAATATGCCCGATGTTTATCAGATTTTTCCGGCCATTGGCATTGCACGAGTCGGGAACAGTGAAGAATATTATCTGGCCCCGGAAACCCCAGGAGGGCTACCCATTTTAACCAATGGGGGCACATTTGCCTCCACAGACTTCCGAGATAGCCAGAAAAAACTACGCCGTCAAGGGGCAAGATTTCGGATTTATCGCTATCCCGAAGCCGGTGGTCCTCCCCAAGAAATGTTAGTGGGAGAAAATGATATTGCCCAGATTATTTGGCACATTCGCTTAGCTAATAAAAAAGCCACTTGGTACGAGTTTCGTACCAAAGATGGGGAAAATGGTTATGGCCCCAATCACCCTTTACGCAACCCTCAAGTTACGGGGGAAGCTCGCCAATCTTTAATGATCGATCCCGGTAGTCGCACCTTAACCGATGTCAGTCAATCGGTGTATTTTGATCGCAACCCGGCCAACAATCCTGATAACTATCCCATGATTTGGCCGCCAGTGGATTTACATCCCTTAGAAAATTATCCAGATCCCCTATATCCTGACACACCCAACACCATTAATCGCTTGGGAGAAGCCCATACAGACGCACAAGGGCGCTTAACCGTGGTGGGAGGATTTGGTCGTTCTGGTTCTTCTGTCAATCCTCCCAGTATCAATGATTATGCCAACAATGACGACTGGTGGGACGATACCAGCGATGGTCCAATTTCAGCCACCATCGTCCTCAATGGTGGTCAAGAAATTCCTGTTGATCCCGCCTGGATAGTAGTTGGACCTCCAGCCTACGCACCAGAAATTATCAATTTAGTGACTCTCTATGACACTATTTTTGACGCATCGGTGCGTTACATGGGATTCCGTGGAGATATGTATGATGACGGTTTTTGGAACTTCGACTATCAACCGGATTTTGTTACGGAAATCAAACCCATCTTAGACAGGGCTGAGCATTTTGCTTGGGTGGTGGCTATCCCCCCGAAACCCCATACCTTTGATTTCGATTTGTTGGGTAACGTTAATCCTGAATATAACAATCTACGGCAGTATTTCTTCGACCAAATACGACCACCTAACCAACCCAATAACTTAAAATCTCCCACCACTGGTTATCCTATGATGCCCTATCTCGCAGGGGATGATGCAACAGGGGGTTCTCAAAAATCCGCTAAATATTCGACGGTGACGGATACCCAATACTTCCTCCTCAGTCAGTGGGTTCAGGGAAAATTCACCAATAATGGTTCAACTAATGTCGACTTAGACGTGGCCGAGAAACTGACTTGCGCAGCCTTAGAAAATTGCGTTGGCGGCCCATTTTCTCCTGGAATTGAAATGACTTGGATTTCTCGTAATCCTAAGCTCTATTCTGCACCTTTCCACATTAAACCAAAAGAGATGGAATCTAATCAAACTCTGAGTTTAGGTTTAAATCTCGATGAGGGGTTGGAAGCAGGGGATGCCACCAAGTTTATGGCGTTACCTTGGCAAGCGGATTTTAATGAATGTTCCACCCAAACCCTAGAACGTATTGTTTGGTGGTGGCCGGCACAACGCCCCTATTTTGTCTATTTGCAACCATCTGAGGTTACTTTCCGTGGTCCTGATGCAAGTCTTAAGGATCAACAAGTTGCTTGGATTGGTACAGACTTCGACCAAACAGCGGCCGATTATGTGATGTTTCCTGATGACCTAGAAATGGTCGAGAAGTGGGATCAACTGGGCTTTGTTTTTAATCTTCAGTCTGCTGATGATCCCTATTTTGTTGAAGTAGAAAGAACTTTATCCCGTGACTAATCATCTTCCCTCGGAGATCGATGTGGCCATTATTGGTGGCGGCCCGGCAGGGGCTGCCACTGCCATCGCTCTCCAACAACGAAGCAACCAACAAGTGGCTATTTTGGAAAAGTCCCACCAAAATAGCTTTCGTATCGGGGAAACCATTCCCCCCAATATTGGGCCCCTTTTAAGTGAATTAGACATTTTAGATCTAGTTACAGGGGGCGAGCATCTTCCTTCTTTGGGCAACCATTCCGCTTGGGGAACTTCAGAGTTAGGGTTCCAAGATTTCTTTGTGTCGCCACAGGGCAACGGTTGGCATTTGAACCGCAGTCGGTTTGATGCTGCTTTACTCGATAGGGCCGCACAAAAGGGGGCGATTGTAAGACGCGGTATCTCAATGGTGGGTTGCGATCGCTTGGCTGATGGTAAATGGAATTTAAGGCTTCTTGCTGAAAATCATCATCCCTTGGAACTCAAAGCAAGGTTTGTGGTGGATGCTACGGGGCGACGACTTGCTTTTGCTCGGCAACAAGGGGCCAAGGCTGTCTGTCTCGATCATCTCATGGCTATGGGGACTGTCTTTGAGTTTTCGACAGAAGTCTCCCAAAATTGTTACACTCTGGTAGAAACCACAGAACTCGGCTGGTGGTATGGTGCGCTGTTGCCTAACAATCGTGTCATTGTTACTTTCATGAGTGATCTCGAACTTTTGCGAGAGCATCAATTCTCCCGTTGGGAAAATTGGAGGGCTTATCTAGACAAAACTCGCCACATTAGGGAATTGGTGGCTCAAGGAAGTCCCCAGGAACGGCTTCACATTGAACCTGCATTGTCCCAGTATTTGGAACCTATGGTGGGAGATGGCTGGTTAGCGGTTGGTGATGCAGCTTGTACATTTGATCCCCTCTCTTCTTCGGGTATTTATAAAGCTTTGCGATCGGGTATTGGTGGGTGCAAAGCTATTGATGGCTATTTTAGGGGAGATAGTCAAGCCCTGACTAACTATCAATCTCAAACTCTGCGTCAGTTTGAACTGTATTTAGAAGATCGACGACACTATTATAATCTTGAAAAACGTTGGCCTTTTTCCAGTTTTTGGCAGAAATATTGCGGCAAAGTCTCTCTTTCTCCCTCAACCTTACTGCGTTTTTCTCCCTCTTCTCAAGGTTGGCAACTCTTAGAGCGACTTAAGATGTATTTCCCTGTACAAGAGTTACAGTTACTTTGTCAACTATGTTCAGATGGACAACCAGCGAGTTATGTGGTGGCAGAATTTTTAACTCGAACTCAAAGAAAAGTGTCTGCTTATCGTATCATTGAAGCTCTTCAATATCTGTTAAGAGAGCAAGTCATACAGTGACCGAAAAAAGGGTTCCAAGCCTCCTCTTTCAAGGGTATGAAAAGCGGTTGAGGGATGGCGCCCAATTTTCCTTGTTTCAAGCCTCCAACTTGAGGTGGAGGTAATTCGCGCATTCGCGCATTCTGATTGACAATGGTGGGCTACGCTGGGGATGCAAAACTGTTTGTTTTTCCTTTATAGTCGTTTCAAATAAGTTTGAGACAGAGGAATGTGAGCATCTTGCTCATATCAAATCCGCTTAATCAGTAAACGTTAAAATTGCTATTGTAAATCTATCTTCCCCTGCCTCCTCTGCCTCCTGTGCTCCCCCTGCTCGCCTCATCCTAACGTATGGTATTCAACAGGATTTCATATCACTATGCTAATAAGGCTCACTATGCTAACAAGAGGGGGGATTGATTTTATCTCGTTTTTATTTTAATTAACTATAAATCATATCCGCACCTAACCCACCCTACGAAATATAATATTTTCTCATCAAAATAGATATGGTAGAGCCCTATCTATTGTTTTTTGTGCTTAAATTTAATCAATTCAAATACTCCTAAAAATCCTATAAATGCTAATAGCCCTAAACTATAAGAAGACTCAGAAACCGATTGAGGTGTCTCTCCAAAAACTAACCAACCGGCTGCACTTAACCCTCCTTCTCCTGAGGGAATAAAGATATCAATAAAATCTCCTGTTTCTCCATCGTAACGTACTACATGATCATCATCTAGACTACTAACATAAAGATTGCCATCGGGTCCAAAAATAGGTTGTACAGGACCCCCATCTAAGACACCATTAATATTATCAGCAAACAGATCAATTAACGCTCCTGTTGTCCCATCATAACGCGTAACATTATCTGCAAAAAAGTTAGCAACATACAGATTACCATCAGGCCCAAAGGTAATTGCACCAGGGATATCTCCAGGAGATCCTGTTGCAAAGGTAGTCGTTATTTCTGTTTCCACATCAAAGATTAATACCTCATTAGTAAGGCTACTGCTAAAATATAAATTATCATCAACACCAAATCTTAAACCAAATGGAGGATCAGCCCCACCGCTTCCTGGAGCTACAAATTCATCCATAAAATTGCCCGTAACGCCATCAAAACGTAAGATACTATCAGTAGCCGTACTACTAACATAAAGATTGCCATCAGGACCAAAGGTTAAATCTTGCGGTGTATCTAAACCCCCACTTCCTGAAGTTACAAACTCATCAATAAATATACCTGTTCTTCCATCATAACGAAGGATACTATCCGTAAGCAAACTAATAACATAGAAATTCTCATCAGGACCAAAGTTTAAAGCCACAGGACCATCTAAACCCCCACTTCCTGAGCTAATAAAAGGACGAATAAACTCCCCCGTTTCTGCATCATAACTTAACACCGAATCGGTATCAAAACTACCCACAAATAAAGCTGTTGCTTGTGCTTTTGTAGCGATTATATGAAGTCCTGTTAAAGTTAACAATGACAAGAAAACACTGGTTTTAATTGACTTAATTAGGTTCATCTTGTTGTCTATTTTCCCTAACTTAAATTTCTTTCATAGGGATTTTAGCTAAATTTTCTGAGGTCAAAAATGATTTTTAACTTTTTTTACACAATTTCTCTCTGGTTTATAAAATTTTTATCCAACCGTCCCAAAACTAAGCTAGAATTGTGAAGAAATCTGTAGTAATGTAACTATATTCTTCTCACTACCGTATCCTATGTCTCTTCCCATTCGTAACGTCGCTATTATTGCCCACGTCGATCACGGTAAAACCACCCTGGTTGATGCCCTTCTCAAACAGTCTGGTGTCTTTCGTGAAGGGGAAGAGATTCCCGACTGCGTTATGGACTCCAATACCCTAGAACGGGAACGAGGTATTACCATTCTCTCAAAAAATACGGCTGTTCGCTACAATGACATCTTGATCAACATCGTAGATACCCCTGGACACGCAGACTTTGGGGGAGAAGTAGAGCGAGTCTTAGGGATGGTGGATGGTTGCATCTTAATTGTAGATGCTAACGAAGGCCCAATGCCACAAACCCGTTTCGTTCTCAAAAAAGCCTTAGAAAAAGGGTTACGTCCCATTGTTGTTGTTAATAAAATCGATCGCCCTCAAGCTGAACCGGATCAAGCGGTAGACAAAGTCTTTGACCTCTTCATCGAATTAGGGGCTGATGATGATCAATGCGACTTTACCACCTTATATGCTTCTGGTTTATCGGGATTTGCTAAAGAAAACCTAGAGGACGCATCAGAAGACATGAAACCTCTATTTGAAGCAATTTTACACCATGTTCCCCCACCAGCAGGTGACATAACCAAACCCCTACAACTCCAAGTTACTACCCTAGATTATTCCGACTATTTAGGTCGTATTATTATTGGTCGTATTCATAACGGAACCATCAAAGCAGGTCAACAAGCCGCTTTAATGAAAGAAGATGGTAACATTGTCCGAGGAAAAATCAGTAAACTTTTAGGATTTGAAGGACTGCAACGGGTAGAATTAGGCGAATCTAGTGCAGGTAATATCGTGGCTGTAGCCGGCTTTGGTGATGCCAACATTGGGGAGACCTTAACTTGTCCCGATGAACCCCAAGCGTTACCTTTAATTAAGGTGGATGAACCTACATTACAGATGACCTTCTCAGTTAATGATTCACCTTTTGCAGGACAAGAAGGTAAGTTTGTTACCTCCCGACAGTTAAGGGATCGCCTGATGCGTGAGTTGGAAACCAATGTCGCCCTGCGGGTTGAACCAGGAGACTCTCCGGAGCAATTTTTAGTTTCAGGAAGGGGTGAACTCCATTTAGGTATTTTAATTGAAACCATGCGTCGGGAAGGGTATGAGTTTCAAGTTGCGCAACCTCAAGTTATTTATCGTGAAGTTAATGGACAACCTTATGAACCCTTTGAATATTTAGTGTTAGATGTTCCTGAAGAAGCAGTAGGAGCTTGCATCGAACGCTTGGGACAAAGAAAAGGGGAAATGCAGGATATGCAAACCGGCGTTAATGGAAGAACTCAGTTAGAGTTTGTTGTACCTGCAAGAGGTTTATTAGGGTTCCGTGGCGACTTTATTCGTATGACACGGGGTGAAGGGATAATGAACCATAGTTTCTTGGAATATCGTCCCTTATCAGGTGAGTTGGAAACCCGTTACAATGGCGTTATTATTGCCTTTGAGGAAGGAACTTCTACTTTCTATGCCATGAAAAACGCAGAAGATCGCGGTGTCTTCTTTATCACCCCTGGAACGAAAGTATATAAAGGGATGATTATTGGTGAGCATAACCGTCCCCAAGATTTAGAATTGAATGTCTGTAAGACTAAGCAATTAACTAACCATCGTGCAGCTAGTGGAGATGAGTTAGTTCAACTGCAGGCTCCCGAAGAAATGAGTCTAGAAAGGGCTTTAGAATATATTGGTTCTGATGAGTTAGTAGAAGTTACGCCGGAGTCTATTCGTTTACGGAAGATGAAGGCGAAAAAATTAGCCAAACGTTAAATTGTCTTGATTCTGTTTTTCAAAGGTTGAGGATGTTTGTATCCTCAACCTTTTTTCGTTTTTGTATTGAATCATTATGTTGACTAAAAATAATTATCTCGTTATGATGACAATAAGTAGCGCAACGATTAGGGAAGTATTATATGGAATTATCTAATTTTAAATCTTTTTTAGGACAACCCATTTATGAAGATAAAAATGCTTTAATTTATCAGGGAGATTCTTTGGAATTAATGAATTATATACCTGAAGAATCTTTACCCTTAACTATTACTTCACCTCCCTATAATATTGGTAAAGAATATGAATTTATTTTAGAATTAGATGATTATATTAAATGGATAGCTAAATGGGTTAATCAAGTATATTGTTGTACTTTACCTAATGGTTCTTTTTGGCTAAATTTAGGTTATCTATCTATTCCTAGAAAAGCAAAAGCAATTCCAATTCCTTACTTAATTTGGGATAAAGTTCCTTTTTATTTAATACAAGAAATTGTTTGGAATTATAGTGCTGGCGTTGCAGGTAAATTATTCTTTTCCCCAAGAAATGAGAAGTTTTTATGGTATGTAAAAGATTCTAAAAGTTATATCTTTAATTTAGATGATATTCGTGATCCAAATGTTAAATATCCTAATCAGAAAAAGAATGGTAAATTAAAATGTAACGTTAAAGGTAAAAATCCTACTGATGTCTGGCAAATTCCCAAAGTAACATCAGGAAAAAATAGAAGTTCTAAAGAAAGAACCACTCACCCTGCACAATTTCCTGTTCAACTAATCAGTCGTATTATATTAGCGAGTAGTCATATTAATGATATTGTTTTTGATCCGTTTTTGGGTTCAGGAACGACTGCAGAAGCAGCCATAAAAAACGGTCGTAAGGTTATAGGATTTGAAATCAATGAAAACTATGTTAATATTTCTGTGCAGAGAATAAAAAATATTCACTTTGATGAGAACAAAAAAATTAAACAAGGAAATTTATTTGATATTATTACTGATAATACTTGAGGGTAATTAACTTTAAACGAGCCAATTTTGCTCCGATAGATGCTTGTTGTCCAGTAGGTTTATTTTGGCCTAACCAGTCCTCATCATCTATCCAACCAAAGCGAATTTTCCATAGTTGACGACTTAAATCTTCTTCTTTTGGTAACTTATAATTAATGAGTAAATAATAACCCGTTCTATATTTTGTGCGATCGCTTGAACGATGACCTGTACTTCTATTTCCATACAATCCATTTTTTGTAGAAGATGTTTTAATCTCGAATGAATAGTGTTCATTGTTAATAAAAATAATATCCTTTTCTTGCTTTGTTTGACCTCCTCTCCATCCCGAATAATCATTAGCTAAAATAACAGCAATTAATTTTTCTAAGATAACTCCTGTTGCTTGAGCAGGTAGAAAAATATCTTGACCAATCTTCAATTGAGAATTGCCCAAACTAGAGGAAAAAAGTTCGTCCCATGCAGACTCCACCAAAAAAATTAAATCATCTCTTGAAAGAGGAAAATCATCGACCAGTTGTTGAGTAATATTTAACCATTCTTCCTCTGGATGACCTATATAGGGAGATTTTAACATTATTCTACATCTTTTAATAAGGTACTCGCAGAAACACCAAGAGCGCGAGAGATAGCTATAATATTGTCTAAACTGACATTGCGTTCACCTCGTTCCACGGCACCAACATAAGTACGATGTAAACTAGCTTTTTCTGCTAGTTGTTCTTGTGAAAGTCCTAGAGATGTGCGAAGTTGTTTAATATTATTCCCCAATTGTTTACGTGCTTGATTATCCATATAAAAAACAAAACATCACTAATCACTCAAAATCTACAGACGATAAGTAGCATAACCACAAAAGTCAAGATTGAGAGAGCATAAAACTATGTGGGAAGATGAAATCATAGAGGAAACTTACAAAATTCCCGAATAATACGCTAAATCTCTGAATGATGACATATAGTCGTTTCAAATAAGTTTGATACAGAGGAATGTGAGCATCTTGCTCACTATGCTAACTAAGAGGGGAGATTTATTTTGTCTCATTTTTATTTGAATTAACTATAAAAGCTATTTATGAAGATTCGCGAAAAAGATAAAAAAACAGTTTTCAAACAGTCGTTAACTTATCCTCTCACAAGAAACCTAGTTCCTAAATTATCATTTCAACTACTAATCTGGAATCCTTTGCGATCGCCGTCTATAATTAATCAAATAAACTTGAATTAAGATGATTCCAAAAACTACCTATCAAGGTCAGTAGAACAACAAAATTGATAATCAAAAATGTAAATCTTAGATAGAGATTATCAATACTTACAAGCCAGTCAAATAACCCAAAATATATATGTTTAATATGAGAACAAGAAGCTTTTTTCTGGTTCTCATATTAAAAGTTAATTGTTGAAGAGGACAAACTATGATCTAACCAGTCAAAAATACACTCTAATTGAGACAGAGTAATTAATCCATAACGCCACAGTAACATAGGAAAGGAACTGTAAGGCAGTTCTGGATGACGTTGAACTAAAGCAATAGATTCGTCAGGAATCTTAAGTTCTTGCCGTAAAAATTTCACCAGTTGTTGATTTTGTTCTAAGGTACTCATTAATGCCCCTCCTCCACCGGTAGGGAAGTTAACTAATTTTGTGTAGCTACCAGTTTAAATTGATTGGCGCAAAATGACCTCATCATAGAGGTTCACCCAAATGGGTGAATTTCACCACAACAGTACAAATTTAGAATTCAGGACGAAGGATTGACGTTAATTTTAGAGACCTTGAGTTTTGCCTATAAATTATTTTTCTGATAACTAAGCACAGTATTTTGTAACAGCATGGCCACAGTCATCGGACCCACTCCTCCGGGGACAGGGGTAATATAACGGCTAACTTGGGCAACCGACTCAAAATCAAAATCTCCCACCAACTTAGAAGCACCTTCAGAGGTAATAATGCGATTAATCCCCACATCAATAGCGATCGCACCCGGTTTAACCATCTCTGCTGTAATTAAATTGGGTTTACCCACTGCAGCAATGACAATATCTCCTTGACGAGTCATTGCCCCTAAGTCTGGGGTCCGAGAATGGGCGATGCTGACTGTTGCATTTTTTTCCAACAACATCAACGCTAAGGGTTTACCCACTAAAATACTACGTCCTACTACAACAGCGTGTTTACCTGCTACATCAAGATTATATTCTTCCAATAAACGCATCACACCCCAAGGGGTACAACTACGTAACCCTTCTTCTCCTCGAATTAAATGGCCTAAATTCATGGGATGTAAGCCATCTGCATCTTTATCGGGGGCGATCGCATGAAGTAAAGAAACCGTATCTAAATGGGCAGGTAAGGGTAACTGCACCAAAATGCCATCTACTCGTTCATCCTCATTCAACTGATGGATTAAGGCTTCGACTTCTGCTTGAGAGATTTCTGTAGGTAAATGACGACCAAAAGAAGCAATGCCCACCTTAGCACAGGATTTTTCCTTGTTACGAACATAGACCGCACTTGCTGGGTTATCTCCTACCATAATCACTGCTAAACCAGGGGGACGACCTATCTGAGATTGTAGCGTCTCAACCGTTTTCTTTAATTCTCCCTGAATTTTTTTCGCTAATGCTTTACCGTTTAACAAAGAACCAGTTTCAGAAGACATGGATAACATAGATAAATTTGGAACGTAGGAGTGTTTTATGATGTCCTATTGCTTAACCTATATCAAGCCAGTCAATTTAACCGTACTCATCATGAAAATTTTAAACATTCGGGGGATTCATGGTGCCATTGTCTCCCTAGTGGTAGGGGGACTGATTGGATGTACTCCCCTTAGCCATTTAGGATTAGCTCAACCCTCCATTACCCCCATTCGTGAACTTTCCCCTCAAACTGCCACAACTTCCTCCTCTGAGGACGATTTGATTCGTTTAGAGGGTCAAGTGGTAGATCGCGCTCCTTTTCTCGATAGTGGTTCCTATCAACTACAAGATGAAACGGGAACGGTTTGGGTACTGACTAACGGATCACTGCCCCAAACAGGGGAAAGGGTGCAGATCACCGGTAAGGTGACTTATCAATCTATTCCTATGGGTGGTCAAGATGTCGGGGAATTGTATATTCTAGAAGTTGAAAAACTAGAAGGGAATGCCCCTAGTTCCACCTCAACAGCCCAACCGGTGGTTAATACTCAAATTGAACCAACTTCTAAACCCAATCCTGATGAGTTCCTCCTTCCCCACAAAAGAAATACCAAGTAATCCCCGTCGGGTTGCATTGGCTATTCTTCATCAAAATGGTCGATTTTTAATGCAGTTACGGGACAATATTCCCACCATTCTTTATCCTGATCACTGGGGTTTTTTTGGGGGCCATCTTGAAGATGGAGAAACCCCAGAAGTCGGGGTCAAACGAGAGGTTTTAGAAGAGATTAGTTATCATCTTGACAATCCGATTTTATTCGGTCGTTATGATGACGATTTGGCTTTGCGTTATATTTTCCATGCTCCTTTAACTGTTTCTATTGAAGCATTAGATTTACAAGAGGGGGCGGATCTTGGCTTGGTTTCTCCTGATGCTATTCGTAAGGGTGAATGTTATTCAAGTAAACTGGATAAAGTCAGTCCTTTGGGAGACATTCATCGTCGAATTTTACTTGATTTTATGGAAGATTATTGATTTTTTTATCCATTAGAGTTTACCTATGATAGTAGCAACAGTCAAAAATATTATTATTAGTATATTATTGGCGTTTTGGTTGGGAGCAATCGCTATTTTTTCAATTCAAAATATTAGGATGGTTTCCCTAAAATTTCTTTTATGGGATTCTATTGAATTACCTATCGGTGTGTTGTTATCTTTTTGTGTTGGAGGGGGTTTAATTATCGGTAGTTTCTTTCCTTTATTTTTAAAACGAACTCAGAAAAAACGTTTAAGAACACCAAAGTCAACTTAGAGGCGATCGCAGAATGGAAAAATTTTCTGCGATCGCAAAATTTAATTGTGGTGCTTATTTGCCTTGTTCCCTCTTGAGCTTTACCTTCGACTTGAAAAAGCCCCCCATTGCTATGGCAGTTCCTGCCCCTAGTATAGTTAAAGGTTCAGGCACAGTTCGGATTGTTAACACTCGTAAAGGATCAATAGCAGAGTGGGTAGTCCAATTCAACTGAAGTGTATCCTCAGAGACAAACTGTACCTCATCCAGTGGTGTCCAACTTGCCTCTTCCTCAAGAGTCCAACTAAATCTACTGGTCTTTTTGGTAGCATTAGGAGCAAACAAGTCATTGTAAGGGTAGAAAAGACTTGAATCTCCTATCAATCCTATAATTTTCCCTGAGAACTTCACCGTAGCTTCGGCTGTCATTCTTCCGCTGATGGAGGTGGGTTTTGCGAAGTAGAGCATATGACTATCAACCACCAAGCCTGGATCAAGGTATAAAAGATTAGTAAGATCATCCCACTCATTTAAAATCTGATGAGGAATCTCTTGATCCAAGGTAACTTGCTGCTCTTCATTAAAACCCATTATGGATGTTGAACGCTCTACTGGGTTGTACCAAAAATTATTCGCCTCCAATATTCCACTGGACTCAGACCAAACAATAGCAGCTTTGGCTGAAGACGGAACCAGTGTCAACAGCAGTACTGTCCCAGTAGCTATCTTTAAAAAAAAGGGTAGTGATTGTTTAAGCATCCTAAATATATGAATAGTATTGTGTTTATGGATTCAATAAGTTATACGGTGCATAAATATTGATTTAAATATCGCATAACTTAGCATAGCGCAATTGTTCTGTCAATAGGTATTATAAATTTACCAGAAAACCTTTACGATATAAATTTATATTTATATAATATCTAGAAACTTTCTCAACTCTTAATTACCACTTAATCATTAACACTATCTCATGAAAAAGCTGATTAAAGACTTAATTTATCCCCTCGTTAAGTCTTCCCCTGACTTTTTAATTATTGGTACCCAGAAAGCAGGAACAACTTCTTTATATAATTACCTAGTCCAACATCCACAGATTATTGGTAACAAAACCTGGAAAGAGGTTCGTTATTTTGATGTCCCAGAACATTATCAGCAAGGATGGAGTTGGTATTTAGGCTGTTTTCCCTCCAAAATTGAAAGAGGAAATCGATTAACGTTTGACGTATCTCCAAGTTACCTTTACTTTCCTGGGGTTCCCCAACGAATTAAGGAAGATTTGGGCCCTATTAAAATGATTGCGATTTTGAGAAATCCTGTTGACCGTGCCTACTCAGCTTGGAAAATGTATCATAGTTTTGCAAATAATGCCTTAGTAGCTGAAAATAATCGAAAAATTGGCGATAATCGCCCATTTTCTCAAGCGATTGATCAAGAATTAAATAGTGAATGTGAAGCAGATATCTATCCTTATGACTATATTAACCGTGGCAAATATGTAGAACAATTAAATAACTATTACCAACACTTTGACAAAAATAATCTGCTTATTATCAGTTTCGAGGAATTAAAACAGAACAAAAGAGCGTTATTAAATAAGATTGTTAATTTTCTCGGCATCCAGCCTTTTCCTGAAACCGTGTTCCAGCAACTAGAGGAGAAAAGTTATAATGTTGGCAAACCAGTGGAGATAACGGCTGATCATCGAGAGGTATTGGAGAAACTCAGCAGCTATTTTATCCCTTTCAACGAAAAATTGTATAAACTTCTCAACTATTCCTATGATTGGTAATCAAGAGTATCATTATGACAGGTTGACGTGGTGATAGAGGAAGGATAAAATAGTGGTGGTGAGTTTTACTGTACAATAACTAAATTTTTCACAGCTATTAATAAAAAAGTTTCTCTTCTTAATTAAAAAGTGATTAAACAAGAGAATTTTAAAACGATTGTGATTCAAAACAAGTGACTCAATTAATACAGTTAACCTAAATGTTGTTGACATCTTACGGATAAAAAGCTCAAGTAACTTAACATGAAGAAAACTAGGAACCCAGTCGTTGCCATTGGCATGGATGCGACAGAACCTTCTCTGCTAGAAGATTGGATGTCTCAAGGATACTTGAAAAACTTGTCTCGTCTTCGTGAACAAGGGATTTATGGAAGATTGCAGAACTTCGATGATTCTAATGTAGAAACAGCCTGGACAACATTTGCCACCGGTTGTTCCCCTGAGAAAACTGGATTTTGGGCGCATATGGGGTTTCGAGAAGGGACTTACGAAACTGAAACCCGTGCTGCTTACGACTTTCAGGAATATCCTGCTTTTTATGCTTTAGGAGAAGATTATCGCATAGCAGCTTTTGATGTTCCTCAAGTTCGACTAACCCCTCAGATTAATGGAATTCAGGTAGGGGGTTGGGGGGCGCATTCTCCCCAAGTTCCCTCTGCTTCTTTGCCAGAATGCTTCTTAGAAGAATTGTTAGAAAAGCATGGTGGCAGTCCCAGTTTACACAATGACTATCCCTTATGCCTCAATTTCAAACAGACATTAGAACTCGAAGAAAAACTGAAGATCGGGATGGTGCGTCGGGCGGCTATCTGTCGAGATTTACTGGAACGAGAAAATTGGGATTTGTTGTTAACGGTGTTCAACGATCCTCATTCTGCGGGTCATGCTTGCTGGCATTTAAGTCAACCAGAGCATCCCTTGTATGAGGCATTGCAATCTCGCATTTCCCACGACCCCTTACTAGCCGTTTATCAAGCAATGGACGATGCCATTGGTAAAATTTTAGAAAAAGCCCCTGACAACGCCTACATCGTCATTTTTTCAGCCCATGGGATGGGGCCTGCCACAATTGACTTACCTAGCTTTGTCTATCTCCCTGAGTTTATGTATCGGTTTAACTTTCCGGGGCAATGGAGACTGGCTTATGGGGATATATCTAAGCCGTTACCGCCTCCTTTAACGGCGATGAAATGGAATTATTGGGAGCGACATTTGTGGGGGGATAAGTACGAATCCAATCCCATTCGTCGTTTTTTACGAAGAGAAACTCCAACAAGGATTTTTAATATTCTCGAACCCTATCTTGATCGAACAGAGCAACCCGATTTAGTTTCTCACTATGAATTGAGACGACGGGGAGACACAGTTGTGCCTTGGAACCCGGCCCAATGGTATAAACCTTTGTGGCCTGCGATGAAAGCTTTTGCTATACCGAGTTTTGCTGAGGGTTACATTCGCATTAATCTTCAAGGAAGAGAACCCCAAGGAAAAGTAACTCAGAAGGAGTATCATGGGTTGTGTGATGAATTGTGTGATCAGCTTTATGCCTTGAAAGAACCTCGTCAGGGCATTCCCATGGTAAAAAAAATTATCCGTACCCGAAAGGATCCCAGTGATTCTAACCCTAAACTGCCTGACGCTGATTTAATTATTGTTTGGCAAAATGAGTATGCTACCGATGTCATTGACAGTCCCGACTATGGACGCTTTGGCCCCCTGCCTCACTATCGAGCAGGAAGCCATAGAGAACAAGGGTTAATTCTGGCTGTTGGGCCAGACATTCAACCCAATACAACAATTTCCTCTGGACACGTTCTTGATTTAGCACCTACTCTGCTATCGTTAATGGATGCTCCTCTACCTCAATATTTTGAAGGTAACCCTTTACAACTTCTCAAAACTGACTAATGCCTTACCAAAAATAAAATTTTGTTCCTTTTTACCCTCTCACGAGTAGAACTGTATGGGATTAGTGGCTCATGCCTATTCTTGAATTTTTCTAATTTCTATTCTTTATTTAATAATTCAATGAACAAATTAAATATAGGCTTTTTCTCGGCTCATAATTATCTGGATAGAAACGCGTTTTCAGGTACACTCTACAGGATGTACACATCTCTCCATTCACTCCCGATTAACTTGATTAATTTAGGGAATCCCCAAGATCCAAAAGAATTAGGAATATCAAGCAAAATATGGCAAAAAGTCAATAGACTTTTTATTAAACAAGAATTTTTTAAAAAGTCTATTGCTCGTCGATTTAATCAAGTTATCAAAGAACAACTGCAAGATGATTGTATTAATGCAATTGTTGCTCCAGTCGCTTGCCAAGAGATGCAATCTCTTAAAACAGATATCCCGATTATTTATGTCTCTGATGTTACCCACAAACTATTGGTTGAGACTTATAACTTAGAGAATAATCAACACCATGAGCAATGCGAAAGTTCAGCAATTTTACGTGCTAAAAAGCTTGTTTATTCTTCTCAATGGGCAGCAAATTCAGCAATTAAAGATTATGGTGCAAGCCCCGAAAAGATAGAAATTATCCCTTTTGGAGCCAATATCGATACCATCCCCGATGCTCAGAGAATACTGGACAAATGTTCTTCAAGTCGGTGTCGTCTTCTATTCATGGGCAGAGACTGGGAGCGCAAAGGAGGTAAGTTAGCTTTTGATACCTTAACTTCTCTACTTGATATGGGAGTAGATGCTGAACTATTAGTTTTGGGCTGTTATCCTCCCCTAGAATATACACATGAACGGCTAAAGGTTATACCCAATTTAAACAAAAATATTTCTGAGGAACGAGAACAATTTAATAATTTACTGTTGGAGTCTCATTTTTTGATTTTTCCGACTCGTGCTGATTGTTCACCCATTGTTATTTGTGAAGCCAATGCCTCAGGCATTCCGGTGATTACGACAGATGTGGGGGGTATCCCTAGCATCATTAAAAATGGCAAAAATGGATTTATGTTATCGTTGTCCGCATCCGGACAAGATTATGCTCAGTTGATTCAAGCTAATTTTTCTGATCCAAAACAATATCAACACCTGGTGAGAGTATCTCGTGCAGAATATGAGGTCCGCTTGAACTGGCAGAAATGGGCAGAACATATGTTTGACCTCCTCATCGCCCTATAAGTGCGGTGATGCCTAAACCTCACAATTTAAGTTTCTGCTTCATTCACCGTTGCATACCATAGTTCAAACCAAAATGTTCCGCAAAGAACTAATCTGCTAGTAGATTAGTCGTCTCCGTTTTCTATTAAAATATGTAAAGAAAATGAGACAAGGAACATAAAGAATGCGAGTTGCGATCGTTGGTGCCGGTTTAGCAGGGATGGCCACGGCCATTGACTTAGTGGACGCAGGTTGTGAGGTGGAGATCTTTGAATCTCGTCCCTTTGTCGGTGGAAAAGTGGGCAGTTGGGTTGATAAAGACGGAAATCACATTGAAATGGGTTTACACGTCTTTTTCGGCTGTTATTATAATCTTTTTGCCTTAATGAGAAAGGTGGGGGCGATCGATAATTTACGCCTCAAGGAACACACTCATACCTTTATTAATCGTGGGGGTAGGATAGGAGAGTTAGACTTTCGTTTCCCTGTTGGTGCGCCATTACATGGGTTAAAGGCGTTTTTTACCACCTCCCAATTGTCAGCTATTGATAAAATGGCCAATTCTCTGGCGTTGGGAACCAGCCCCCTAGTACCAGGGTTATTGAACTTTGAATGGGCAATGAAAACCATTCGCGATCTTGATTCTATAAGTTTTGCCGACTGGTTTCGTCAACATGGGGGCAATGATGGCAGTTTAAAACGGATGTGGAACCCCATTGCTTATGCGTTAGGGTTTATTGACACGGAGAATATTTCTGCCCGTTGTATGTTAACTATTTTCCTCTTTTTTGCTACTAAAACAGAAGCTTCGGTCCTGAGAATGTTAGAAGGTTCTCCCCATGAATATCTCCATAAACCTATTACTAATTATCTAGAAAGCCGTGGGGTTAAAATTCATACCAGACGTAGAGTGAGAGAAATTTTATATACCGAAAATAACGATCAAATTGAAGTCACAGGACTAATTATTCCCGATGGAGAAAAAGAAGAAACCATTACTGCAGATGCTTATGTTTGTGCTTGTGATGTGCCGGGTATTCAAAGATTAATTCCTGATGCTTGGCGTAAGTTTTCACTATTTGATAACATCTATCAATTGGAAGCGGTGCCTGTGGCAACGGTACAATTAAGATTTGATGGTTGGGTGACAGAATTAGAAGACGAAAACAAACGTAAACAGTTAAAAGAAGCAGCCGGAATTGACAATTTACTCTATACGGCTGATGCTGATTTCTCATGCTTTTCTGACTTGGCTTTAAGTAGTCCTGGGGACTATTATAAAGCAGGAGAAGGATCGCTCTTACAGTTAGTTTTAACCCCTGGAGATCCTTTTATTAAAGAAAAAAATGAAGACATCGCTAACCATGTTTTAAAACAGGTTCACGAACTTTTTCCCTCATCACGGGAGTTAAATATGACTTGGTATAGTGTGGTGAAATTAGCTCAATCTTTGTACAGAGAAGCTCCAGGAATGGATGTTTATCGTCCATCTCAAGGCACTCCTATTGCTAACTTTTTCTTGGCAGGGAGTTACACCCAACAAGACTATATAGATAGCATGGAAGGAGCAACTATTTCGGGGAAACAAGCAGCCGCCGTGATCCTAGAAAAAGCAGAAACTTGGCAAAAAACTCCCCAAGTTTCTACAATTCGCTAAAATAACGAGGAGGGTGGGCATTGCCCACTCCAGTTATAATAATTATCTGAATATAAAATGTCTCATTGGTTAGAACATAGTGTGCAAATTGAAGTCGATGCTCCCATAGAATTAGTTTGGGGGTTATGGTCAGATTTAGAACAAATGCCACAATGGATGAAGTGGATCGACTCAGTTAAAATATTAGACGAAAACCCAGAATTATCACGCTGGAAATTAGCCAGTAGTGGTTTTGAGTTTACTTGGTTATCGAAGATTTTAAAGGTCATTCCCCATCAGATTATCCAATGGGAATCTGTGGATGGTTTGCCTAATCGTGGGGCGATTCGCTTTTATGATCGACAAGGTAGTAGTATTGTTCGTTTGAGTGTTGCTTATGATATTCCAGGATGGTTGGGTAAGTTAATGGATAACTTATTTTTAGGGAGAGTCGTCGAATCAACCATTATGGCAGACTTGGAAAGATTTAGGGACTATGCGATGAAAGCTAAAGCAAAGCAATAGTTAATTTCTGCCAGACTCCGCACTCCTAATACTAAATCTGCTTCAGAAAGTAGATAATCAGATTAAGAAGGCAGAGGGAGCAGGGGTAGCAGAGGAGGCAGGGGGAGAAAGCATATTTCTCTACGATAATAAGCGGATCTGCTATAAAAACCCAACTCAGGTTCCTAACAACTGTACTCTCGTGACTAACATTTAAAGTTGATCAAGAAAATTTTGAAATCTAAACAAAATGTTACGAAATGCAAAGTATAATGAGTAAGACATAAACCCTTAGGGAGACTAGAAATAGATGCGAGTTGCGATCGCCGGTGCCGGTTTAGCGGGCCTTTCATGTGCAAAATATCTTGTCGATGCGGGACACACCCCTATTGTATTAGAACGCAGAGATGTTCTTGGTGGGAAAGTAGCCGCCTGGAAAGATGAAGATGGAGACTGGTACGAAACCGGACTTCATATCTTCTTTGGGGCTTATCCCAATATGTTGCAATTATTCAAAGAACTAGGGATTGAAGATCGTCTCCAGTGGAAAGAACACACCATGATCTTTAACCAACCAGACAACCCTGGAACGTATTCACGGTTTGATTTTCCTGATATTCCCGCCCCCGTCAACGGTATTGTGGCCATTTTACGCAATAACGATATGTTGACCTGGGAAGAAAAAATTAAGTTTGGCTTAGGACTTCTCCCTGCTATTGTACGAGGACAAAGCTACGTCGAAGAAATGGATCAATATTCTTGGTCCGAGTGGCTAGAAAAGCAGAATATCCCTGCTAGAGTGGAAAAAGAAGTATTTATAGCCATGTCCAAGGCGTTAAACTTCATTAACCCCGACGAAATCTCCGCCACTATTCTCTTAACTGCCTTAAATCGCTTCTTACAAGAGAAAAATGGCTCAAAAATGGCCTTTCTTGACGGTTCCCCCACCGAAAGACTCTGCCAGCCTTTAGTTGATTACATCACCGAAAGGGGTGGAGAAGTTCGCCTAAACACCCCCTTAAAAGAAATTCTACTTAACGACGATAACACAGTAAAAGGGTTTCTTCTCAGAGGGCTTAATGGAGAACCTGACACTGTCTTTGAAGCAGACTTATACATCTCTGCTATGCCAGTCGATCCCTTGAAAGTCATCCTACCTCAACCCTGGCGAAAACTTGAAGAATTTAATAAGTTAGAAGGGCTAGAAGGAGTTCCCGTCATTAACATTCATCTTTGGTTTGATCGTAAACTCACCGATATCGATCACCTATTATTCTCCCGTTCTGACTTACTCAGTGTTTATGCGGACATGAGTAACACCTGTAAAGAATATGCTAACCCCGATCGCTCCATGTTAGAGTTAGTGTTAGCCCCGGCACAGGACTGGATAACAGCCTCCGATGAAGCCATTATTGAAGTAACAATGGCAGAGATAGAAAAACTATTCCCGCAACACTTTACAGGAGAAAATGGGGCCAAACTGCTCAAATATCATGTGGTCAAAACCCCTCGTTCCGTCTATAAAGCTACTCCTGGAAGACAAGCTTATCGTCCCTCTCAAAAGACTCCCATTGCTAACTTTTATTTAGCAGGAGACTTTACCATGCAAAAATATTTGGGAAGCATGGAAGGGGCAGTTTTATCAGGAAAACTAGCAGCGCAAACCCTCGCGCAAGACTATCCTGCTAAACTATCTCCATCAAACTCTGAAGTGACTAAAGAAGCCTCTTTAGTTTAACCTATTGAGAGTGACCAAAAACTTTGCCCCCAATAATGACGAAACGGTCAATGAATGGGACAATGCTAAAAGTCTAACGGTCAACCAACCCCATTACATCGTTTTACTATAGAAAATCATTCTGCTTGTGCTGAATGCTACAATTGCCTAAACCCCCCCAACCCCCCAAAATGCTGGCCTCTGTCGAAGAGTCCTACGAAAATTGTCGTCAAATAACCCAGAAATATTCTAAAACCTTTTATCTGGGAACCCTACTAATGCCCCCCGAAAAACGACGGGCAATTTGGGCGATCTATGTTTGGTGTCGCCGTACCGATGAGTTAGTGGATGGTCCTCAAGCGAAGTTTACCACCCCAGAAACCCTGGAAAAGTGGCAGAACCATCTTGAATGCCTATTTAACGGCCATCCTCTCGATGATGAAGATGTTGCCCTAGTCGATACTTTACAAAGGTTCCCTATTGAAATAGAACCCTTTGAGGATATGATTGCAGGGCAGCATATGGACTTGTATCGTAACCGTTATGAGACTTTTGAAGACCTCAAACTCTACTGTTATCGAGTGGCTGGAACAGTTGGTTTAATGTCCAATGCGGTGTTAGGAGTAGAAAAACACCCTTCTATTGGCCCTTGGAATAAGCAGTTAAAAGAATATATTCCTAGAGAAGAGGCGATCGCCTTGGGCATTGCTAATCAATTAACAAACATCTTACGAGATGTGGGAGAAGATGCTCAACGGGGACGTATTTATTTACCCCTGGAAGATTTAAACCGCTTTAATTATACAGAAACCGATTTATTTAAAGGGGTTATTGATGATCGTTGGCGGGCGTTGATGGCTTTTGAGATTAAACGCGCCAGACAGTATTATAAAGATGCAGAACGGGGTATTCGTATTCTATCGAGGGACTCTCGTTGGCCGGTTTGGGCCGCTTTAATGTTGTATCAGGGTATTCTCGACGTTATTGAGGCCAATGATTATGATGTCTTTAATCAACGGGCTTTTGTGCGAAAACCAAAAAAGATGCTATATCTGCCTATTGCTTGGTTGAGAGCGCAAGTTCTGTAAGGGTTTAACAGAAATGTCGGGAGAAGTCCCCAGCTAAAATCTCCTTAGCTAAAAATATACTAGATTTAGCTGGGGATGAATCGCGACCATTAACGAAGTCAGAAGTCAGAAGT
>JAAUYJ010221644.1_pt1 | contig 32046 bp, 21 predicted proteins | sample 7278031 | NCBI WGS metagenome assembly JAAUYJ01 (sample SAMN14350222, study PRJNA611818) | marine sediment metagenome | isolation source: surface marine sediment (1.8m) | place: French Polynesia: Moorea | collected 2018-08 | reverse complement strand
AGTTATTGCTCACTTGGCAGGAGCATTAGGAAAACCAGTTTGGGTAATGTTAAATTTTGATTCTGACTGGCGCTGGTTGACAGACCGGACAGATACTCCTTGGTATCCCACGATGAGATTATTTCGTCAAAGTAAATCTAATGATTGGGAAGAAGTTTGTCGGAAAATATCCGAAGCTTTATCTACTTTAATAACTGGTGAAAAAATTTCCCCAAATAAAATTGGTGTCGCTACATCTGCAACCGTTAATAATAACATCAAAAAATTAGATCCTCTGAAAAATTCAATTTCTGAAATAATGAAAATAACTGCTATTGGCTGGCCCTTAAATCCTATGACTGGTTGGGGTATTTATGGTATTAATCTTACTCTACAATTACTCAAAACTCCCGGATATCAACCCTTATTATTAATGCCTCCTTCTCTACAATCAGGAATGCTTAATCCACTGCATCAAGCTTTACTCAATCCAACATTTATAGCCCAGGTAAATCTGCAAAATAAACTGCAAAACTATCAAGGAAAAAATATCAAAATCAGCCCACCAATATTACAGGCTTTAACTAGTAACTTTGTCGCATCAAGTAATATCAGAGGCTCCCAAAATATCGGAATTATTTTCTCAGAAAATACTCAATTTACCTCAGAAACAATAAATCGTTCTCAAGCTTATGATTTGATTATTACAGGCTCTACTTGGAATACCAAAATCCTCCAAAGTAATGGCATAAAATCTGTAGAAAAAGTTTTACAAGGTATTGACCAAACAATTTTTCATCCCGCACCTAAGTCTAATATTTTTGGCGATCGCTTTGTTGTTTTTTCTGGTGGAAAGCTAGAATATCGCAAAGGTCAAGATATTGTTATAGCAGCTTTTAAAATATTCCAAAAACGTCATCCAGAAGCATTATTAATTACAGCTTGGCATAATTTCTGGCCTCAGTTTATGGCAGGAATTGAACAAACTGGAAATGTTGTAGGATTACCTAAAATTAGTCAAAATAAACGTTTACAAATTACTGAATGGTTACTAGCAAATGATATTCCTACAAATGCAGTCATTGATGTTGGCCCTATTCCTAATTATATGGTAGGACAAATATTACGAGAAGCTGATGTATCTGTGTTTACAAATCGCTGCGAAGGTGGTACAAATCTTGTCGCAATGGAAAGTCTTGCCTGCGGTATCCCAACAATTATTTCTGCCAATACTGGTCATTTAGATTTAATAAATGACTCTCATTGTTATGCTTTACGCAGTCAAAATAAAGTTAAATCTACTCCTCAGTTTCCAGGTGTAGAAGGTTGGGGAGAATCTGATGTTGAAGAAGTAGTGGAAATGTTAGAAAAAGTTTATTCTGATCAGGAAGATGCTAAACTGCGCAGTAAGGTTGCTGTTAGTTTTATGCAAGATTTAACTTGGGAAAAACAAATTCAAAGTCTGTTAGTTGTGGTGGAGAATATAATTTTATCTCAATAAGGTAAAAATTAATAATTCAGCTATTAGCAGTCAGCTTTCAGCTTTTTAATGAAGGAAGTAAGTATTCGTTTCACCTCTATTACATTTTCAACCAGAAATTTGTATAATTATGCTTTGATTAAAAATTATGGCAATTTTGTCAAATATTTCAATAGTAGTAGTCTAAAGCTAATAGCTGAAACCTGACTTCTCTTTGGGCAGCATTCCCCAGGAAATGGTTTCGGTAAAAATTTTGTAGAAATTTCAAATTTTCTCTTTCAATTTATAAGTGCCTATGGAAAATTAATTACAAATTTTATGATATATATCCAATCTTATCCATAAATTAAATTATCAATTATTTCTCCCTATTACCTATTACCTGTTACCTGTTACCTGTTCCCTGTTCCCTCTCTCAACTAGGAAATTTATTTTCCACGACTACTTACACTTACAGAGAAAATACTTTCATAAATTGTGATTTATATCATGTCTGTTTAATTAGGCTTTACTGATTAAATTTAAAAGCATTTACAGATAAAGGTTTTAACCTTTTTAGGCATGAAAAAAGTGCAAACTTTTAACTCTAAAAGGTTCAAAAAGTTAGCATTAAAGCCTCACTATGACAGAAAAATTAAGGGACTATTCTTCCTACTATAGCACTAGCCATAAGCCTTAGGACATCCTTACTTTTCCCTGTTCCCTATTCTCTATTCCGTTACAACTCAAATTTATTGTCTTAAGCAAAAGACGTAGTGCTATACCACCTCTACAAATCCAATTTTTCCTGACTCCTAACCTCGACCAAAATACTTTTTCAGCAGACCCTAAGTAGATTAAAAAAGATTAAAAAGAATTTTCCCCACCTACTTAACCTCAACAGCAAATATACAATTAATTTTGCTTAACTACTTATTTATAACTTAGGAATTATCTAATATATTTGAAACCTGATCAAATAAATACTTAAAGCCGTGAAATATCTGGCATTAGCAGAAAATTTGTAATATCTGAGTCAAAAATCAGACATCAAGAGGAAAATTTTCCAGAAACAAAGTGGAAAAATTGTGATTAAAACTCTCACCTAATTGCTTGTTTATTTTTGCCTCATCTCACCCCAATACTTTTTCAGCAAGCCCTATTTATACAACCTAAATAATTCAAAGTAGTACAAATTCATATTAAAATGAAAATTAAAATGGTATTAATTTATTGCCATGATAGTATAACTACCAAATATTTTTAGAATATCTGTATAGGATTTTAATTCCTCTATTGCTGCTTTTACATAATTGTGATTATTATCTGCTTCTATATCAATAAAAAATAAATAATCTCCCAGCAATCTCTTAGTAGGACGCGATTCTATTCTACTCATATTAATCTCTCTTTTAGCAAATACTTGCAAAGGTTTAACTAAAGCTCCTGGTACATTTGCAGGCACACTAAAACCAAGAGATGTAAAAATAGAATTTTCTGGTTTATTTATACTCTTAATTATTACTTGTAAAGCCGACTTTTCTGGTTCTGTAGTTCCCTTTTGTAATACCCAAAAGCGAGTACAATTATCAGGATAATCATTAATTGGATGAATTAATATAGGTAATTGATAAAGTTGAGCTGCCCTTTCAGAGGCGATCGCTGCAGCGCTGGCCTCATTTCCTAAATGTTGCAGTGCTTCTGTAGTAGAACTAGTAGGAATTTGTTGTACTTGTGGCAAAAACTTTTCCAACCAACCTTGACATTGAGCTAATGCTTGTGGATGAGAATAGACTGTCTTAATCTCTTCAAAACTAGCAGCTAATGATATTAAACCATGAGAAATAGGCAAGACTAATGCTGTTTGAATTTGTAAAGTATTCAATTGCCAAAGTGTATCTAGAGTAATAGTTACACTGCCTTCTATGGAATTTTCTACAGGTACAACGGCCAAATTAGTTTGCCCTTGAGATACTGCCCACAAAGTTTGAGCAATACTAGGATAGGGGCACAGAAGGGATTTTTGACCAAGCTGACTCAGTTTGTTCGCAAATGCTACTGCTGCTGTCTCTGCATTTGTGCCAGCCGGGCCAAGATGTGCGATCGAGATGGTCATAAAAGCCCCCTTGATATTTTAGATTTTAGATTAGCTCCAATCTCTGACAAAAAACTTGCATAAGTTACACTTCGTAACATTAAGTTACACTTCTTCACTTAGTTCTCATCGATCAAACAGTATGATGATCAGAATTACTCAATTTTACCTAAATAATCCCCTGCTTACTGACAAACAAAAGCTGAATAACTACTTCAGTATGATCCAAATCACATTAAATACTGTAAAGATTTATTAAATTTTATCTAAAAGTTCTTGATTTTTTTTAGTAATTATGATTATTAAATTCAAAGCATCACAATCTATAGATATTCCTGTACCAGAACAAAAAGTCCCAATTCAGCATTACCTCCGTCAGCCAAAGCGTTTAGTGAATGCTTTGGCCGATCAAACAAGATTAGAACAGTTAGACAAAGATTGCTTCCGCCTAAAAATGCGGCCCCTACACTTTATGATGCTAACCATTCAACCAACCGTAGATATGCGGGTGTGGGCTAGCGCCAATGGCACAATTCACTTAAAATCAGAAAGCTGCGAAATTCGTGGAGTCGAGTATATCAACCAGCGCTTTGCCCTAAATCTAATTGGTATTCTCGAACCTCAGCAAATCAACAAAACAACTCATCTCAAAGGAAAAGCGAATCTAGAAGTAAAAGTTGAATTGCCTCCTCCACTTTGGTTAACTCCCCAACCAATTTTAGAAACTACAGGAAATGGTTTGCTCAAGAGTGTCCTAATGACTATCAAGCAAAGACTAACCCATCATTTATTAGCAGACTATCGGCAGTGGGCTTGCGATGAAACACAGGAGTCACTGTACAATGAACAAAAATCTCTTTTGTCTCCCAACAGCCAAGCTGTTTAAGTTTCATTATTCTTCTAGCTCTGATAAATTCTAATACCTTAGCAGATAGACAATCAATCTATCTGTAAAACTTTCATTTCATAATATTGCAACAAAACTTAATGTAAGCTAAAATTATCCTAAGCCAATTTTTAAGAATAATTACTTACGAAATCAGACATAAATGTATAACAATTTCTTTGCTTCTCAGTCTGTAGAACTACTAGTTCCAGAGCAACCCTTTCCGATTTGTGATTACTTAAATGAATCAGAACGTATAGTTAAAGCTCTAGCAGATCCAAATCGTATCAAGCAAATAGCTCCTGACATTTATAGCCTGAGAATGCGTCCACTCAAATTTTTCATGTTAAAAATTGAACCAATTGTAGATATGAAAATTTGGACAACTCCAGAAGGAATAGTTAACTTAAAATCTGTTGGTTGCCAGCTTAAAGGGATGTCAATGATTAACGAACATTTTCAAATTAACCTGAGTGGAAAAATGCAGCCATACCAAACTCATGAAAAAACTTATCTTAAAGGTAAAGCAGAACTAGGTTTAAAAATATTTTTACCCTCACCTTTCAACAAGATACCTAAGTCCATACTTTTATCTACTGGTAATAGTTTGTTAGGTAGTATATTACTCAAAATGAAGCAAGGACTAATGCAACAGTTATTATTAGATTATGGAATCTGGGCAGAGAAAAATTCCCAAAATTTAGTAGCAGCAGCTTAGTATACTTACCTTTGATGACTAATTATTTGCTCTAGATTTTGTGGAGACAAATTTTTTAAAACAATCATGTAGTTTTTATTTTTAAATTATCTAAATTAGTATTTAGAAAGCATTTATAAAATAAATCTTACTAAGGGAAAGATATTTCTATTTTGTTGGTTACAGCAGACTTGAAATTCTAAATCGTAAATCTGCCAAATAATATTGTCTTTTTTCTTTGTTTAAAGGATACATAATATAGACAATCTAAAATAGTTTGTATAAATTCAAAATTATTAAGGAAGAAACCAATACTTACTGTAGGATTCTTCCTATAAAAAAATACTTATAATTTGAGCATCTGATACAGCGCTTTCCGATGTAATGAGGTACAACTATAGCGGGCAAGATGCCCGCATTACAAGACATTCAATTCAAGCTTTGTACATCATCAACCATAAATATGCTGTATTTAATTAACTTGTTTGAGTAATAAATTATTAATTATCAGCTATTTTAAACTAAGATAAGTCTTAATATCAAATGAATGTTTTATTTGCTTATATCTGTCTATTTTAAAGTGTCTTTAAGAACAGTTCTAGCAGCTAGATGATTGCGAGTAGAGGTTAAAATTTCTGCTTCTCTTTCTAATCTACTGGCAGTATCTTGCATTTCCAAAAGAGCTTGTTGTTCAGTAGCAACACCATATAAATTACTTGCTACCCAATAAGATAATTCTGTGGGTAATTCAGGGATATCTTCTGGTAAGTCTATAGGTTGATCCATGAGCTTCCCAGAAAGATGTACTACATCTCTAAGCAAAGCTTCAACATTACTTGCTAAATCTCTCAGATCCTTTTCTGGAGGATTATCTTCTATCCATTCCACTAAACCAACTAGATAAGGTTTTTCTCTAACTGTATCTAAAATCCTAAATCGTTGTTGACCTAATGTTAAAATCTTCATCCGGTCATCAGGTAGGCGCTGGCAATGTATAATCTCAGCACAGCACCCAGTTGCGACAAATTGATTTTGATTTGGGTCCCACATCAAAACTCCAAATTTATGATCGCTTTCTAGAATCGTATTCATCATAATTCTATAGCGAAATTCAAATATATGAAGTGGTAGGGGTCTCCCAGGAAATAATACAAGTTCTGGGAGTGGAAATAGGGGAAGTTCTCGAACAGCTACAGAAGAAGATGCCATTTGACATTATTGAATTTTGTTACTTGCGCTTCTTATACTTTAGCTGATTTTTCTACTCTTAGCTGCCTGTAAATTAATCTTTTTGGAAATTTTTTGGGATAATTGGGCATTGGGTTTTGAAAATAAATTTAGATTCTTGACTTACCCATGCCCATCAATTTTTTAGAGTTTCACTTCAATATCCACCCCTGCAGGTAAGTCAAGCTTCATTAGTGCATCAATGGTTTTTGATGAAGGTTGATAGATATCTATAATTCTACGATGAGTCCGAGTTTCAAAATGTTCTCGTGAATCTTTATCAACGTGAGGCGATCGCAGGAGACAATAAATACGTCGCTTAGTCGGCAATGGTATAGGGCCAATCGCTGTTGCTCCTGTCCTATTTGCAGTATCTACAATTTTCTCGCAAGATGTATCTAATAAGCGGCGGTCAAATGCTTTGAGACGAATCCGAATTTTTTGCTGTTGAATTGTTGCCATTTCTCTTTAGTTTTCTAGGTTCAGCTTTTTTGCTCTTGTTTAATTGAATGGTTGTTTAAATCTAAGATCATACCAACCATAAATAACAAGAGCATTAAATTAACGAAATTCTTACATTCCACCTGAAAGTGGTGAAATTATTATTCTATCAAAATATCAAATTCAGTAGGACAGCAGAAAAGTTTTTGTTGGGAGCCAAAACCTTTCTGCCACCTACCTTTGAAAAGAGTTGTTCTACTCTAGAATCTTAGAAACAACACCAGCACCAATGGTACGACCACCTTCACGAATTGCAAAACGCATACCTTGCTCAATTGCAACTGGGCAAATTAGTTGGACTGTCATTTTGATCCGATCGCCAGGCATAACCATTTCAGCCGCACTACCATCATCAGCAGTAAAAGACTCAATAGCACCAGTTACATCTGTTGTCCGGATGTAGAATTGAGGGCGATAGTTAGGGAAAAAAGGTGTGTGACGACCTCCTTCCTCTTTTTTCAGAACATATACTTCCGATTCAAACTTATTGTGAGGGGTAATTGACCCTGGTTTAGCAATTACCATCCCACGCTGAATATCAGTTTTTTGCAAACCACGCAGCAGTAGTCCTACATTATCACCTGCCATTCCTTCATCAAGAATTTTCTGGAACATTTCCACACCTGTCACAGTAGTGCTACGAGTGTCTTTAATTCCTACCAATTCTACTGTTTCACCTACTTTTACCTTGCCACGTTCAATCCTGCCTGTAGCTACTGTACCACGACCAGTAATAGAGAATACGTCCTCAACCGCCATCAGGAATGGTTTGTCAACATCGCGTTCTGGTGTAGGAATATACCCATCAACTTCATCCATCAGACCGAGAATTTTATCTACCCACTCATTTTCACCCTTTCCTATACCTGGGTTAGCTGTTAGTGCTTCTACTGCCTGTAAAGCAGAACCTGCAACGATAGGAATATTATCACCATCAAAATCATAGTCACTTAAAAGTTCCCGAACTTCCAGTTCCACCAGTTCCAAAAGTTCCTCATCGTCCACCATATCTTGCTTATTGAGGAAAACAACAATATTAGGAACCCCTACCTGTTTGGCCAATAGAATATGCTCACGAGTTTGAGGCATTGGACCATCAGCGGCAGAAACTACTAGAATTCCACCGTCCATTTGAGCTGCCCCTGTAATCATGTTCTTTACATAGTCAGCGTGGCCAGGGCAATCAACGTGCGCATAGTGACGCCCTTCTGTTTCATACTCTACATGAGCAGTATTAATTGTAATACCCCGTGCTTTCTCTTCTGGAGCTGCATCAATATCCGCATAGTTCCTTGCCTTTGCTTTCCCCTGTGCTGCTAGACTCATTGTAATTGCAGCAGTCAAGGTTGTTTTGCCATGGTCAACGTGGCCAATAGTTCCAATATTGACGTGGGGTTTATTTCTTTCAAATTTTGCGCGTGCCATTAATTATCTGTTCCTTTGTTCCTTTTTTAATTCCGCCTCCCTTAGATTAGGGAACGAATCCACTGATTCATAATAAATAAATTTTGAAAACTCTGTGTATCCGCTTACCTAATCTTTGTAGGTGGTTGACTTTAACATTTGTCTGTTTTTACAAGTCATTTGTGAGCCTTGACTCACTTTTAGAAGTTTGTGGTCAGTTTTTTCATTTTGACATTTTGCTGTCAAACTTCATTCAACTACCAAATAAAACTTTAAACCAATTAACCTAATAAGGCCAATACCAACTAGGCATTTCCTTTACTCCTAGCAATTATGGTTTCGGCCACACTACGAGGCACTTCCTCATATTGACTAAACTCCATCGAGAAGATACCACGGCCTTGAGTTTTTGATCTAATATCTGTGGCATAACCAAACATTTCTGCCAGTGGCACTTTTGCCGTTACTTTAGCAATACCTTCTTCCATACCTTGACCTTCTATATGACCTCTTCTGGAATTAAGATCGCCAATCACATTACCAATGAAATCTTCAGGTACTTCTACCTCAACTTTCATCATCGGCTCTAATAAGACAGGTGAAGCCTTGGTAACACCCTCTTTTATGGCCATAGAACCAGCGATTTTAAAGGCCATTTCCGAAGAATCCACATCATGGTAAGATCCATCTATAAGAGTTGCCTTGACATCAATTAGTGGATAACCAGCCAAAACTCCTGCTTCACAAGCTTCTTTCATTCCTTGTTCAGCCGGACTAATGTACTCTTTGGGCACTGTACCCCCTACAATCTTGGAGACAAACTCAAAGCCACTGCCTTGGTCTCCTGGTTCGAGTTGTATGACAACATGGCCATACTGACCTTTTCCACCGCTTTGACGGATAAATTTACCTTCTGCCTCAATTGATTTGCGAATAGTTTCTCGGTAAGCTACCTGTGGTTGACCTACGTTAGCTTCCACCTTATATTCTCGCAGCATCCGGTCTACTAAGATTTCTAGATGAAGCTCACCCATACCCGCAATAACTGTCTGGTTAGTTTCTGGATCAACACTAACCCGGAATGTGGGGTCTTCCTCCGACAAAGCCTGAAGTGCTTTAGACAGTTTTTCCATATCTTGTTTGGTTTTTGGTTCAACTGCCACAGAAATTACTGGTTCAGGAATGTATAAAGACTCTAAAATTATTGGAGAACTTTCATCACAAATAGTGTCCCCTGTCAAAGTATCTTTCAAACCTAAAGCAGCTCCTAAATCTCCAGCACGAAGTTCATCTACTTCTATCCTGTCATCAGCCTTCATCACAATCAGACGAGATATCCGCTCTTTTTTACTTTTGGTAGAATTTAAAATATAACTACCTTTAGAAAGTACCCCAGAATAGACCCGCAGGAAGGTTAGACGACCAAAAGGATCTGACATAATTTTGAATGCCAGAGCCGCCAGAGGTGCTTCATCATCAGAATTTCTACTTGCCAATTCACCATTCGGAAGTGTTCCTTGGATGGGTGGAACTTCCGTAGGGGCTGGCAAATAATTTACAACTGCATCCAACAAACGTTGAACGCCCTTGTTTTTAAAAGCAGATCCACAGAGTACAGGTACAAGTGTACCTGCAATAGTAGCTTGACGGAGAGCCAGAATCACCTCTTGCTCTGTAAATTCTTCGCCTTCTAAATACTTCTCTGTCAGAGCATCATTTGTTTCTGCTACAGACTCTATAAGTTTTAAGCGATATTCCTGTGCTAATTCTTGCACATCTGCTGGAATTTCTGTTTCCTGAATATCTGTGCCTAAATCGTTAGTATAGATGAAAGCTTTCATTCCCACCAAATCGACGATTCCCCGAAAGTTATTTTCACTCCCTATAGGAATCTGGATCGGGACGGCATTAGCTCGGAGGCGATCGCAAATTTGCTGATAAACTTTGAAAAAACTTGCCCCTGTCCTGTCCATCTTGTTCACAAAGGCCATACGAGGCACCTTATAGCGATCTGCTTGACGCCAGACAGTTTCTGACTGAGGCTGTACCCCACCCACTGAACAGAACACAGCAATAATTCCATCCAAAACTCTCATGGAACGTTCTACTTCTATTGTGAAGTCCACGTGTCCAGGAGTATCAATAATATTAATCTGATGGTCTAACCACTTTGTACTAATAGCAGCCGCAGTAATCGTAATTCCGCGTTCCCGTTCTTGAGCCATCCAGTCAGTAACTGCGGTCCCCTCGTGGACTTCTCCCATTTTATGTACTATACCGGAATAAAATAGGATTCGTTCGGTTGTTGTTGTTTTTCCCGCATCAATGTGAGCTGCAATACCGATATTCCGCACAAGCTCAAGCGGTATAGTACGTGCCACAGTTACCTCCTTAAATATGTGCTACAGATTTTTACTCTTTAATTAATATTTTATACTTTAGGTAAAAGAGCTGCTATTCTCCACTCTAATAACGATAGTGAGCAAAAGCCTTATTCGCCTCTGCCATTCTGTGAGTTTCTTCTCGCTTACGAATTGCACTACCAGTTTCGTTAGCTGCATCCATCAACTCATTAGCCAATTTCATAGCCATTGTTTTTCCTCCTCTAGCTCTAGAATATTGCACTAACCAACGTAGAGCCAGTGTAGTCCCACGCTCTGAGCGTACTTCCATAGGAACCTGGTAAGTTGCACCACCCACACGACGGGCTTTAACCTCTACCAGTGGAGTAACATTTCTAACTGCTTTTTCAAATAATTCTAGTGGGTCTGAACCTGTTCTTTCCTCTATTGTTTTAAACGCATCATAGACAATCTTAAAGGCAACAGACTTCTTCCCATGATGCATAATGCGTCGCACGATCATGCTCACCAACCTACTATTATATGTTGGGTCTGGGGTAACGGGACGTTTTTGAACAACTCTACGACGAGACATATGACAACCAATAAACTGTAAATAATTGATAATTAACTGAATATATGCAAGATTCAATATTTATAACTAATCTCTTATAGATGTAATTTTAATGTTATTGAACTTTGCATTTTCATAATTTAGGCTTTAGGCTTTTTCGCCCCATATTTGGAACGACTTTGTTTGCGGTCTTTGACTCCTGCCGTGTCTAGTGTCCCACGGATAATGTGATATCTCACACCTGGTAGGTCTTTCACCCTACCACCTCTAATCATAACTACAGAGTGTTCCTGTAGGTTATGACCAATACCAGGAATATAAGCTGTCACTTCAAAACCTGAAGTTAGGCGTACCCTAGCCACCTTACGGAGAGCTGAGTTAGGCTTTTTAGGTGTAGTAGTGTAAACTCTCGTACAAACTCCACGACGTTGAGGGCAACTTTTGAGAGCCGGAGATTTAGTCTTCTTCAGAGTTTCTTGACGAGCTGAACGAATCAGTTGTTGAATTGTGGGCATGAGTAACAGTTTTTCTTGTAGTTGTGTTTTATGGGATACTTATTCAGTGAGTCTGTGAACTTAATTTAGGAGTTTTTTTTCACTAATTCTATCTATAAAATAGGAAATAGGTGAATTAATCTTTTTTAGATTTTATGCACTACTTGAAGAACTGAAATACCATATTAGTCTTAACATTTCTAGATGCTTAATCCAGAATAACTAAGTGGTATGTTCTCAAATAAAGTCAAATAACTCAATAATTTTTAAGAACTAAATTATTTAACTAGAAAGCCAATGTAATGGCTGATTTTTGTTGTTTTGAACAAAGTACCGTTGCACCGACTGGGCCTTTGGTACAACGGCCGATTTTTTTCTGGGATTAAGATTAAAGATACTGTATTCTCGATTTCACCCCATTCTCCCAAAAAACTTTACAAACAATCTTTTATTTTAAATTAGTTAGATGCTTTTGTCAACTTTTTTATACTGAAAAAGAATTGCCACACCCACAGCCAACTTTAGCATTAGGATTGTTAAATCGAAAACCTCCGCCCATTAAATCCTCAGAATAATCTAAGGTTAGGCCATTAAGATAACTGAGGTGCTGAGAATCAACTACCACTTTAACCATACCTTGGTCATAAATTTGATCTTCAGGTGAAATATCTTCGCTAAACTCCATAATGTAACAAAGACTACAGCAACCACCAGATTTAACTTTTAAACGAAATAAGGCATTTGGGTTTTTATACTTGGACTTGAGACGAATAATCTCCTGGAATGCTGCTTTGGTTAAATTAATCATTCACAAAAATTTCTGGCTAATTCATTTACGACTTAGACTTTGTGCGGGCATAATCATCCTGAAAACGGACAATATCGTCCTCTCCAAGGTACTCTCCATTTTGTACCTCAATCAACACTAATGGTATTACTCCAGGATTCTCTAAACGATGTGATGTACACTGAGGAACATAAGTAGATTGATTATTTTGAAGAACCTCTTCGGTGTCCCCACAAACCACCTTTGCTGTACCTGAAACTACAATCCAATGCTCGCTACGATGGTAGTGCATCTGTAAGCTAAGACGATGCCCAGGCTTTACTTCTATGCGCTTAATTTTGTAACCAGGTCCTTCTTCAAGAACTGTAAACGATCCCCATGGTCGTTCTGTAGTGGTTAGTCCTGTCAATGAGTATGGTATAGACAACTTAGGAGTTTGAGCTACATCTTTAACTTGTACCATTTTTTGATCGTCTCCAAAAGTAAATAGTATAGTAACTTTACATTGGTCTCTGTAACTGAAGGACTGAATTTTTGGATATACATTCAGGGAGCTAAAACAATTTAATAGTATAGACTCCAACTAGGTAATACCAAAGTGCAGACTTAAAGACAAATTGTTTATCTCATCAAGTTAAATCAGATACCATATCAAACATAGCAAAGTCACCCTAGCTCTTGTCATCCCCTATTGCTACTTTTTTAGTTATTACATATCAAATCTTCATAATATTGAGCTTCCCAAGTAAAAATAACTAACCCAACCATTATTTAGTATTAATTTTCCATAGGGATAAATTTTGGATATAAAATTTATTTCTGTATAATAACCAACTTGATACTGAGATTTAGAGATGTGTCGTAATTAGCAATCAGCTCTCAGCTAATAGAAAAACACTGCCTGCATTAGCTTTGCTGATTTTTTTATGTTAAGTACCAAATTGTTTGTATAACACTGCTTCTGATTTATAAGGCCATTTTAGTTGAAATTTTAGAGCTGGTTTATTGATATTTATGTCCAGAAATCTCCTCAACAGTTACTTAATCTAAAATCTAAATCTAAATCTAGTGAAAAAATTAAAAAATATATAAGCCCACTCGCTCAAATAAACACTGGACTATAATTAAGTAATACCAATTCACCTTAAGGATGTCACAAATAGTTTCAAACTTTAAATATCAATTAAATAATTGCCTGAAACAGTTGTATTGTCAAAGTTTTTAGCCTATCAAACCAAACTTATGACCCCCGCCTCCGCGAGGACAAGCTTCTGACTTCTGTGAAACGGTATAACACATCCCAAATTCAACAAAAAATAATTAGCAGTCAAGTAAAAATCAAAATCAGATAGAACAAGTAAGGTTTTGGGATGTTGTCACTCTAGGTTTAAAAACATCACCCAAAAAATTAGATTTTAGCCTATGTCTTGTAACAAAAATTATTCTCAAAAAAAGTAAAGTAATGTTAATGATGCATCAAAAGATTATCAGATTATTTTTTAGTTAAAAAATATTGCAACTTGATAATATGCTCTAACCTAAAAAATGAATCTCTAATCCAATAATACTAGTTACAAACATAAATAAATAGTGTAGACACTAGTAAGTCAAAAAAAGCAACTATCAAAAACACTTCCAGGTAAGAAATTAATTAGAGATATCAGGTAAAAACCTGTATATACTAGTAACCTAAAAACTAGCAAATGTAAACTATCCGAAAACATTGGCTAGTGAGTAGATAACCTTGTGAAATTATACAAATTTACCAAAGTTATTAAAAGAGGGCGTAGAGTATTGTTTGTATCACAATTATTATTACATAACCATTAAAATCATTGATGAAATAGCAAAATAAATTATTTTGCAGGTTTTATTAGGGGCGTTCAATCAAACATCCTTAATTAATACATAACCTGCTATTTTTGTCAAGTATTCTCAATGCCTTTATGGTTAACATCTTACGAACAAATTGGGGAATTTGATTGGGTCTAACATCAACCTTCAAACAAAATTAAATTTTGCCTCAATAGTTCAACTTGTGTTGTCGTTTATATATCCCAAGCAAGTAGCAGAAGGATGAGATGAACAATTCTAGATCAAGGGTACTTCCCTAGCTGAAATGTAAGACATGATGGATAAATTAAATATGAGTCAAATCAGTAAATATTCTCAAAACAAAGAAATCTCCAAACAAACAAACCTCAAAGCAAATAAAGAAACTTATAACGGCCAAAGATGGCTAGTTGAAGAAAGAGATGCCTGTGGAGTTGGTTTCATTGCTCACCCATCAGGAAAAAAGAGCCATGAAATTATTGTAAAAGCTTTACCCGCCCTAACTTGCTTAGAACATCGCGGTGGCTGTAGTGCTGACCAAGACTCAGGGGATGGAGCAGGTTTAATGACTCAAATTCCTTGGGAGTTACTATCTGAAAATGGGGAATTAAATCCCAATAGCTGTGGGGTAGGAATGATATTTTTGCCCCGAACAGAAGACAAAGCAGCACAAGCACGTCAGATAATTGAAAAAACAATAACTGCAGAAGGTCTAACAGTAGTTGCTTGGCGAGTTGTGCCAGTCAGCTCAGAAGTATTAGGAGTACAAGCACGGGAAAATCAACCCAAGATAGAACAACTTATTGTAACTTCAGACAAATTAGTTGGTGATGAGTTAGAGCGATCGCTTTACTTATTACGTCGTGCCATTGGTCGGGATGTAGAAGCAGAAGGTTTTATTTGGGGTATAGATGCTTATATTTGTTCCTTCTCTAATAGAACCATTGTCTATAAAGGTATGGTTCGATCGGCAGTATTGGGAGAATTCTATACAGACCTCAAAAACCCAGCTTACAAAAGTTCCTTTGCAGTTTATCATCGACGCTTCAGCACCAATACTATGCCTCGATGGCCCCTAGCTCAACCGATGCGGTTGCTTGGTCACAATGGAGAAATTAACACTCTGTTGGGAAATATAAACTGGATGAAAGCACGAGAAGCTAGCCTGAGTTCATCAGTTTGGGGAGAACGACTAAATGAATTAAAACCTTTTGTAGATGCTACAAACAGTGACTCGGCAAACCTAGATAACGTAATGGAACTAATAGTACGTTCCGGACGTTCCCCACTAGAGACATTGATGATCATGGTGCCGGAAGCTTACAGAAATCAACCAGACTTAGTAGATCATCCAGAAATTGTTGATTTTTATGAATATTACAGTGGTTTACAAGAAGCCTGGGATGGACCTGCACTATTAGTATTTAGTGATGGTAAACAAGTGGGAGCAGCTCTAGACCGAAATGGTTTGCGACCAGCACGTTATTGTATTACAAATGATGACTTAATTATCGTAGCTTCTGAGGCTGGAGTCGTTGAAATACCAGACGCAGAAATAGTCGAAAAAGGTCGCCTCGGACCAGGACAAATGATTGCGGTTGATTTAGCAACTAATGAAATTCTCAAAAATTGGGAGATTAAAAAACGCATTAGTACCCAACAGCAATTTGGAGAATGGTTAAAACAAAGAAAGCAAATCGCAACCCAAGAGTTTGCAACTAGCACTCAATTGGATTCACAAACATTACTCCGGTTACAAACAGCTTTTGGCTATAGCTTAGAAGACCTAGATATGGTCATTAGCGATATGGCAAATCTGGGGAAAGAACCAACATTTTGTATGGGGGATGATATTCCTCTGGCAGTGCTTTCAGGACGGCCTCATTTGCTATATGACTATTTCAAACAAAGGTTTGCCCAAGTGACAAATCCACCTATCGATCCTCTCCGGGAAGGAATGGTAATGTCACTAAATATGCTGCTAGGTAAGCGTGGTAACTTATTGGAAATTAGCCCGGAAAATGCTAGGTTATTAAAAGTACAATCACCAGTATTAAACGAGGCAGAATTAAGAGAAATTCGAGAGTCAGAATTTGCCGTAGAAACTCTCTCTACTGTATTTGCTGTAGCTAACGGACCAGAAGGATTAGAAACAGCAGTAAATAAATTGTGCGAACAAGCAGCAACAGCAGTAAAGAATGGTAAAGAAATAATTATTCTATCTGATAAATTTGAAGGAGGAATTAGTGCAGAATTTGCCTATATTCCACCTCTATTAGCAGTAGGAGCAGTTCACCACCACTTAATCAAAGAAAGGTTGCGGATGAAAACATCTTTGGTGGTAGAAACAGCCCAATGTTGGAGTACCCATAATTTTGCTTGTTTAATCGGTTATGGAGCTAGTGCAGTTTATCCTTATTTAGCATTAGAATCCGTGCGTGCTTGGTGGTCTAGCTCCACAGTTCAAAAACAAATGGAACGGGGTAAAATTACCAAAATTACGATTGAAGAAGCTCAGAAAAATTATCGAAAAGCAGTAGAAGCAGGGTTGCTCAAAATTCTGTCTAAAATGGGAATCTCTTTGTTGTCTTCTTATCAAGGAGCGCAGATTTTTGAGGCTATCGGTATCGGTGGAGATTTATTAGAACTTGCTTTCCGAGGAACTACTTCTCGCGTGGGTGGTTTAACGGTAGCAGAATTAGCACAAGAAGTGATATCTTTCCACAGTCGAGCGTTCCCAGAGCTAAATATTAAAAAACTGGAAAACTATGGCTTTGTGCAATATCGCCCCGGTGGTGAATATCACATGAATAGCCCAGAAATGGCGAAAGCACTTCATAAAGCTGTAGCTACTTTTGAGAAAGGTAATGGTAATGGTAAACAACCAGAAAAAGAAGGCTACGACCACTATGAAGTTTACCGAAAATCTTTGCAAGAACGACCCATAACAGCTTTGCGGGATTTGTTAGATTTTAATAGCCACTTCCCTTCTGTACCTATAGAGGAAGTTGAACCCGCAGCAGAAATAATGAAGCGCTTCTGCACCGGGGGAATGTCTCTGGGAGCATTGTCACGGGAAGCACATGAAACCTTGGCGATCGCCATGAACCGAATTAATGGTAAGTCAAACTCTGGTGAAGGTGGAGAAGATCCTACAAGATTCAAAGTTTTGGATGATGTTGATGGTCAAGGTTTATCTCCTCTGTTCCCCCACCTCAAGGGATTACGAAATGGAGATACTGCTTCTTCTGCAATTAAGCAAGTCGCTTCCGGTCGGTTTGGCGTGACTCCAGAATATTTGATGAATGCCAAACAAATTGAAATTAAAATGGCTCAGGGAGCAAAACCTGGCGAAGGCGGTCAGTTACCTGGAAAAAAGGTAAGTGCTTATATTGCTAGCTTGCGTCGTTCTAAACCAGGAGTATCTCTGATTTCACCGCCTCCCCACCATGATATTTACTCCATTGAAGATTTGGCGCAGTTGATTTTCGATCTACACCAAATTAATCCCAACGCTGGAGTTTCAGTGAAACTGGTAGCAGAAATTGGTATTGGTACGATCGCTGCTGGTGTAGCAAAAGCTAATGCTGATGTCATTCAAATTTCCGGTCACGATGGCGGTACGGGAGCTTCTCCTCTCAGTTCAATTAAGCACGCAGGTAGTCCTTGGGAATTAGGTTTGACTGAAGTACATCGAGTGTTGATGGAAAATCAACTTCGCGATCGCGTCACGCTCCGGGTTGATGGCGGTCTCAAAACTGGTTGGGATGTAGTGATGGCTGCTTTGATGGGAGCAGAGCAATTTGGTTTTGGCTCCATTGCCATGATTGCTGAAGGCTGCATCATGGCAAGAATTTGTCATACAAATAGTTGCCCAGTGGGTGTAGCAACTCAGCAAGAGAAACTGCGGAAGCGCTTTACTGGAATGCCAGAAAATGTGGTTAATTTCTTCTGGTTTATTGCGGAAGAAGTACGGACAATTTTGGCAAAATTGGGTTATCGTTCTCTAAATGAAATATTGGGTCGTGCAGACTTATTGAAAGCACGGGAAGATGTGCAGCTCACTAAAACAGCAGCGTTAAATTTAGATTGTTTGGTGAAGTTGCCAGATACTCGCACTGACAGGGACTGGTTAAACCATGAGACTGTACACAGTAACGGCCCTGTTTTGGATGATGTGTTGTTGGATGACCGGGAAATTCAAGCAGCAATTCGCAATCAGGGAACTGTTACCAAAACAGTGAAATTGGTTAATACTGACCGGACTGTGGGAGCAAGGTTAGCAGGAGCAATAGCTTCTCGTTACGGTAATACTGGTTTTGAGGGACAGATTAATCTCACATTTAATGGTAGTGCTGGTCAGAGTTTTGGCGCTTTCAATTTGCCAGGAATGAAGTTAACATTGCAAGGTGAAGCTAATGATTATGTTGGTAAAGGAATGCACGGTGGGGAAATTATTATTAAGCCACCCGCAGAAATTGGTTACGAGCCAGCAGAAAATGTAATTGTTGGCAATACTTGTTTGTATGGTGCTACTGGTGGAATTTTGTTTGCTAATGGTCAAGCAGGAGAACGTTTTGCTGTCAGAAATTCCATGGGTAAAGCAGTTATTGAAGGTGCTGGCGACCATGCTTGCGAGTATATGACTGGTGGTGTGGTTGTTTGTTTAGGTAAAGCAGGTCGTAATGTCGGCGCTGGTATGACTGGGGGAATTGCTTATTTCTTGGATGAAGTGGGTGATTTTCCAGCCAGGGTGAATAATGAAATCGTTAGTATTCAGCGCGTATCTACTCCTGCAGGTGAAGCACAGTTGCAAGAGTTGATTTCGTTGCACCTTGAAAATACTGGTAGTGAAAAGGCAAAGGCTATTTTGGCAAATTGGTCTGAATATCTGCCTAAGTTTTATCAAGTGGTACCTCCTTCTGAAGCTGATACACCCGAAGCAAGTGCTGAGACTGGAGAGAAAGTTGCTATGAAGGTTTAGTAATTATGTAGGGTGCGTTGCAACGCACCATCAACTACTATTAGACTGATACTTATGCAACGGTGCGTTACGACGGATTGTTAAATCCCTTTCATAGTCTAAATTTAAGCCGTCTAACGCACCCTACTGGATTGTTTCATAAAAGTAATTATGTAGGGTGCCTTGCAACGCACCATTAACTACAACTAGGATAGAACAGAAAATGTTGCAGAAATTCTATTAATTTAGTATTGAATAATTGTAGGGGCGATCGCTTAATTTTTTTCTAATTAAAAAACAGTTACAGCTAATATACTTGATTACTAAATATATACATTACTTTCTCGACATACTTATTTATTATTTGCTGTTTCAGCTTTTCGTTCTGTGGTTAGACCGTTACACAAAAAATTCACAACGTACAATAATATTTCAATATAATATTTCAATATAAAAAAAATAGCCCTGACAGAACTCACCTGTCAGAGCTGAAAATAATTAATATAGTTAAAAGCTTTCAGAAAAGAGAAAACGTAAATAATAGAACCCTTATTTACAAGATATGGCCACTATCTACACTTAAGAATTTACTCTCACGGCCACCTCCTGACTACTGTAGGCATCCATACTATAGGCTGGGACTCTCTTGTTGTAGTCCAATCTATTGCCAGTCAAGGATTCAGATAAATTCTCAAACGCCTGAGAATTCCAGTTGCGCTCGTGGATAGGCTTTGTTTGCTCACCCAAGAAGTAAGCTTGACTTCCGATTACTGCTGCTGCTACCCAACCGATTAGTAATACAGAAATTAAGATAACCATAATTTTTTTTCCTTTACACTTATTAATCTTTATGTAAACGAATGTAACAAATTATTGCAGTTACTGTCAAGTTATAGTAAATTAGGGTAAACTAGATAACAATATAAGGGATTTAATACCTATTAAAACTTGACAAAAATTTACAATTAAAGTATAGGGATTAATCGGACTTTAACCTTTGAAAATCCTGCCAAGCACCAAGTAAATTTCCTTGCATTAAAGCAGCAATGCCATTTAATGACCTAATTTCTGGTTGATAAGGGTCAATTTCCAAAGCAGACTTTAAAGCTATTTCCGCCGCCCCAGGATTAAGCTCGTATAAATATACAAAAGCCAAATAAGCATAAGCAAAGGGGTTTTGAGAATCTAACTCAGTTATCCTAGTCAAAGTAGCGATCGCTCCCTCTGCATCTTTTTGTAAAACCTGTGCCAAAGCTAAACTATAGAGCAACTCTAAATTATCTGGTTCCTGTTGTAAACGATAAGTTAAAGTTTGTTCTGCTTGCTTAGTATAATCCTGAACTGGATCGTATTGGTTAACTCGCGCCACCTCCGCAAATACAGTTTCCAAACCCTTTATTCCCAGAGGTAATTTTTGACCCCACATGCGCAACTGTGTCACTAAATCTAATTCTGGTGCTGGTAATATTGGTGCTTGGGGGTCAACTTCTACCCGCACCGGAGGTTGTACGGCAATAGGATAACTTTCTCCAGTTTCTCGGTTAAGATAAGTCGCCTCTAATAGATAAGTTCCCGGTACGATATTAGCTGGAGGTAACATTCCTATTCGTTCAATAACTTCAAAACCGACCTCAGATTTATTTGCTTGGAACATTCCGGGGTGTAAACTTCCCATTCCGATACCGCGATCGTGAATGAATTTGGTGACAGGTTTTTCAACCAATAAACCGGGTTTATTTCCCTGGTTATTGTTGTTCAAACCAGGAAATTTCCCTGATAAACCCGGTTTCTGCGTAAGTCCTGCCAAAGAAACCCGTTTTTTTGGAAAAACCGGGTTTCTGAGTTGTGTTTGTGGTTGATTAATATTTTCTCGGCGATAAGTTAATAAGACTAAACCTGTCTGTAATTCTTGCCACGAACCCGACCATTTATAGGTAATTGGTATGGGGGTTCCTGGTCGAATTTTTGGCGATAAAATTATATAGTCTAGTTTAACTTTTTCCTGTGGTTTATTCAGAGGATTAACTTCTACAGGTAAAAACTGATTATGATAGAGATTTAAGTTACTATTATCTGGCAATTGCCAACTTTTTTCGAGTTGAAAATTCTGGTGTTGTTCGATGATATTAACAATAGCAGCTTGAGCTTTTTTAATTCTTTTTACAGAACCTTGATCATCAGTTTTTGTGACAAACCAAGAAAGCGATCGCGCATCTTGTTCTACTTGTTTGAAATTAGTTCCGACTTGCCTCCCATAGACTTGTAAATTTTCTAGAGCGCCGTAATAATTTAAGTTATGTTGATTAATTTCTGGAGTGGAAGGTAAAACACCTAAAGTTGATTGTAAATAGGGGTCAGTTTTGATAATTTCAGCAATTACTTTTTTATGAGGAAATTCTTTGCCTAAATGAGCATAATAAGTAGCACCAGGACTTAACCAAGCGGTAATTTGTCTGAGAAAAATTCCACCTACAGGCCAGATATTTAATAGCATTAAAATAATTGCTAAACCAATAGTAAAGTAGCGAATTTGTTTTCCTACTTTTCTGGGGAACTGCATTAAACCAAATGCTAATAAAATTGATAAAACTGGCAATAATGGCAATGTGTAACGAAAATCTTTGTTAATGTTGAGAGAGCAAATTAGATATCCGCCAATTAAAAATATAGCTATCCATTGAAAAGAATAAAGCTGATTTGAAAAATTTTCTTGTTTTTTATTGAATCGAATTAAGTAAAAAATTAATCCACCAATCGGAATAATTAATAGAGGCAAAGAAACATGATATGGGAGTAATTTACAATAATATATCCAAGCATCTAAACTTAAGAGATTAGGGTCGCCTTCAGCAATAGCAGAATCTACCGTTGCTCGTTTACCAGCAGTTAACATTAACAGCCAATTTGTTCTTGCCCAAGGATAAAAAATTGCGACAGATAAGCACAGAGAATAAATGAGTTGAATTAGTTTGTACCACTGTCGTTTTTTAAGAATATTTACTCCTATCCAAAGTAAGGGAAAAAACATAAAAAATATTGTGGTTTGCTTAACTAAAATTGCTAGACCAAAAGTCAAACCAAAAGCAGTTACCCAAAGCCAACTTTGGAGATTTTTAGTTTTAGATAAAATACCTGTTTTAGCAAATATTAGCGATATAAATTTATCAATCTTTCCTATCTTCTCTTCCCTACTCACTACTCCCTGCTCCCTACTCCCTTTTGAAAAATACCAAAATGTCAAACAACAGAAACTTAAAGTTACCATTGCCGTGAGGGGATAGTCGAGTAAAAATTGTAAACGGTATCTATATAATCCCGGAAATAATATACATAAAACTGCTGCCCAAAAACCAACTTTTTGATTAAATAACTTGCTGCCTAAACTATAAACAGAAGTAAGTAAAATAGCACTAAAAAATAGATGTACTAAAGTTGCTTCATCAGCACCCCTACCAAAAACATTTTGAAACGGAACAGTAATAATATAAGTTAACGGCGGTACCTTCGGCGAAAGCTGCCAAAAATGTTTCCACCATTCCCCAGAAAACAATTGTACATCTTGCAAAGCACGCCAATAGGTAAGGGAACCCGTAAGATAGTCCGCCTGATCCCAAGCAGGAACAGAATTATCAAAAGCAAACCAGAGGCGATCGCTCACCGCCCCCAATAACCATAAGATAGTTAAGGTAAGGATATGATTAATTTTAGGTTGTTTTTTTTCTTGGGTAATCATAATTTAAGTTATCAGTAATAAGCGTAGGTTGGGTTGAGGAACCGAAACCCAACAATAATACCAAACTAAATCCGGTTATCAAAACCACGTTTTTCAAATTCCTCTCTAACCCTTCTGCCTTACCTTAAGAATAAAGGTTCTGTCTAAACCGGATTTAGTATCATAACATTTTGTTGGGTTTCACTTCGTTTTACCCAACCTACTAGAGCTATTGGCAAAATAAATTTAGATTAGTTTATAAGTAGGATTGGCAAAGAGATAGCAGTTGATGTATTTTAAATAGCAAGATTAATATTTACTTACCTGGAAGCTATTTTAAATATTAGTTTTTTCCTGTCTTTTGTGTAAGTAAGTCCTAAAAATATAACCTATTATCAGATTTAATTGAAAGGAGTGAAACATATTAAAGTGCTAAGAAAACTAAAATTATACCATAGCCTTTTTATCTATAGTATTTTCATCTTAATATCTGCCTGTAGTAACACATCAAATATTTCCGATAACCCTACACCTACTAACAATAAAACTGCAAAATTAGAGACATTAAAATTTGAAAAAAAGCCCATTAACGACAAAGGTGGATACTTCTATACTAACGGCAAATATGCTCTTGGACCATTCACCAAAACAATGATTCAAAAATGTCGAGAATGGGGAGGAGGAGGCAGTTGCAATAGTAACCAATGGTCATAAAAATTATTTCTCCAAGCTTACGGAAACGGCAGATGTCCGGAGGGTTCTCGCTTCAACAAAATTATCGGTTATTGTGTCGAAAATAATCAAGTTATGGGTCCTTTTACTCCAGAATTAGTTTCTGCTTGTATCAAAGCTAATGGTGGCAATAGCTGTCAGTTAAACCTTTGGAATGCTCGCTTTCTCTACAAACTGATGCAACCAGAGATGGCAAGCAAAAAACCGCCCCAGTTTGTCATGTTAGCATTTGATGGCTCCCGTTCCCTAGATGCTTGGAACAAGTCGCGCAATTTTGCTAAAGAAGGTGATGGTGCAGTTGCAGCACAAGATTCTACAGTTGTCGCTGGAGCGGATATTGCTGGAGAGGGTATTGTATTTGGCGATAAAAACAAAGTTGAAACTAATCGTAGGATGATTCAAAGTCCTATTCAAGCTCCTGAGAATGATACTTTTGTTAAATACGACATCAAGATTAACACAGGAGAAAATATTAAAATTGCCGATCAAAACAATTGACATTACTTTTTTATGCTGCGCAAACGCTGTCGCTCGCAATGACAGAAAAAGGTTATTTTGCATAAGTCCTGAGTAATATCAAATCCGGATAATTACTATACCCAAGTCATTGCGACTTACACTCTGTGGAAGGAAGCAATCTCAGAGGTGCGTGGAGATTGCTTTCCTGACGGAATGCTCCGCAAACGCTGTCGCTCGCAATGACGACTATTCAACCAGATTCTATATATAATAGTTAGATAAAAAATGACAATTTCTAATAATCCTAATGATATTATAAATCGCATTCAATCGGGTAATTGGAATGATTCTGACCTGGAATCTTTCCGTCAATTACTCCAAAATAATGATCAAGAAACTCTACAACAATTGGGGAAATTTAATGTTTCTATTGATGAGGGGAGAGAGATTCATATTGGCGATCGCTACTACCTCAACTGGAGTGATGAAGCTATTCAAGCTGTTGTGGAAGTAGTTCAACAGGGGAAGGCTGTTGCTGTTTTTAATCCCACTGGAAAAGTTACTATCTACAATTACTACAATTATTATCGAGAGGAAACAACAACTTCCTCGGTTAATACGACAGAATAAACTGATAATTTACCCTGTCCCTATCGAGGATTATTTAGCTTTGGTCCAGAGGATGACAAATATTTCTTTGGGCGAAAAGACTTTATTGACAAACTCTATCAAGCTACTCAAACTAACAATTTTATTCCAGTATTAGGTGCATCTGGAAGTGGAAAATCTTCTGTTATTTTTGCTGGATTATTGCCGAAATTATTAAGAGAAAGAAATTGGTTATTTACTCATTTTCGTCCTGGAATAGACCCTTTTTATTCTCTAGCTCAAGCATTAATTCCGCTCTACGATCCGAACTTAAATCAAACTCAATTCATTATTCAAGCTGAGGAGTTATCCAAATATTTAAAAGATAAAGAAAAGACTAATCAATTACTCAAAATTTTTGACCAAATACAACATAATCATCCCCAAAGTCGGACTTTATTAATTGCCGACCAATTTGAAGAACTTTATACTCTTTGTAGCGACGAAGAAACCCGCCGTAAATTTCTAGATATTCTCTTAAAAACATTCCGGTCTTTAGCTGAACAATCTTCTTTATCAACCGTCTTAGTTACTACGATGCGGGCTGATTTTCTAGGAAATGCCTTGTCTGACAATTCTTTTGCAGAAGTGCTGAACTCCGACATCAAGTTGGGAGGTATGAGTCATCCGCAACTTCGTGAGGTCATTGAAAAACCTGCGGAATTATTAGGAGTAACATTTGAAGATGGTCTAGTTGAAAGTATTTTGGATGATGTCAAAGATGCGCCAGGAAATTTACCTTTGCTTGAGTTTGCCCTAACTGAACTGTGGAAACGACAAAAAGGGAAACAAATTACTCACAATGCTTACCAGGAAATTAGAAAAGTTCAGGGTGCGTTAACTCGCCATGCGGATAGTGTTTTTAGCAAGCTTAGTCTAGATGAAAAACAACGAGCTAGAGGTATTTTTATTCAATTGGTGAATCCAGGAGATGGTACAGAAGGAACAAAGGATACTCGTAGACGGGTAACAAAATCTGAATTGGGAGAGTTAAATTGGAAGTTGGTTACGAAACTGGCAGATCAAAATTGTCGGTTAGTTGTGACGAGTCAAAATGCGAATCAACAAACAGTTGAAACTGTCCATGAAGCTCTAATTCGCGACTGGCATCAACTCAGCTATTGGGTGGATGAAAGTAGAGAGAGCATTAGCACTGGTCGAAAAATTGAGGCACAGGCGAAGGAATGGGAAAACAAAGACAGGAATAAGGATTATCTCTTGCAGGGAAAGCTGTTGCGAGATGCTAAAGAATTTCAGAAAGAAAAAGCTGAACAATTCGAGCTTTCTAATTTAGCAAATGAATTTATCAAAGCTAGCATTAACAGTAGATGGAGAAATAGATTCAAGTTACTTGGTTCTGCATTAGGTTTTTTAGCACTTTTACTTTTGATTGTTGAACCAATGATCAGAGAATCAAGAATTCAACAAGCAAACGACATCATTACAACTGGTTCTGTGCGGGAAAAGCCAAAAGCAGTAAAGTATCTTACCAGAGGTTGTGATTGGCGTTCAAAGCGAGGCTATTTAATTCCCTTATTATTCGGTAATTGCGAGAGTTTGCGAGAAGCCAACCTCAGTGGAGCCAACTTCAGCAGAGCCAACCTCAGTGGAGCCAACCTCAGTGGAGCCAACTTCAGCAGAGCCAACCTCAGTGGAGCCAACCTCAGTGGAGCCAACCTCAGTGGAGCCAACCTCAGTGGAGCCAACTTCAGCAGAGCCAACCTCACAAATACAGACCTTAGTAGAACTGACCTCAGTGGAACTGACCTCAGTGGAGCTAAAATCAGTGGAGTTAACCTCAGTGGAGCTAAACTCAGTGGAACCGACTTCCGTGGTTCTCAAATCACTGGAACCGACTTCGGTAGAACTAAACCTGACCTCAGTGGATCTAAACTCAGTGGAGCTAAACTCAGTGGAGCTGACCTCAGTGGAACTGACCTCAGTAGAAAAAACCTGAGTGGAGCCAACCTCAGTGAAGCTAACCTCAATGAAGCTAAACTCAATGAAGCTAAACTCAGTGGAGCTGACCTCAATGGAGCCAACCTCAGTGGAGCCAACCTCAGTGGAGCTGACCTCAATGGAGCCAACCTCAGTGGAGCCAACCTCAATGAAGCTAACCTCAATGAAGCTAACCTCAGTGGAGCCAACCTCAGTGGAGCCAACCTCAGTGGAGCCAACCTCAGTGGAGCCAACCTCAGTGATGCCTATCTAAAAAATGCTGACTTCACAAAATATGGAGTAGATACTGGCCAATCTGAGATAGATTATGTCAAAGTTAAGAACTTAACTCCTGAGCAGGTTAAGTCTGGATGTTATTGGCAAGAGGCAAATTTTGACCAAGAGTTTTTAGAAAAGTTGAAAGCATATCCCGATCCTGAAGAAAAACCAGATTGTAGTATCTGGGAAAATGAATCCTATTAAAACCTCTTTAAAAAGTTTTTGTTTGTAGTAGGGCTTTAGCCCTCCTAACTCTAGATAGGACTAAAGCCCTACTAAGAGCTTTAATTATAGTAACTATTTAACCGAACATGATATAAGATATTCCCAATTTGACTTCTAACTTTTGACTTTACTTTGGCTCTTGCTGAGTTGTACAATGTATTCCACCACCTCCGGCAGCAATTTCATCAATATTAATTTGCACAATATCTCGACCCGGAAAAAGTTCCGCTAAAGTTTCCTTTGCACGTCTATCTGCCTGGCGATCGCCAAATTCTGGAGCAATAACCGCACCATTAATAACGTAAAAATTAATATATCCTGCTGCAAAATCATCATCACTTTCGTATCCCGGTCGAATTTTTTTCGGACCCTCAAGTACCACAACTTCTAATTTATTTCCATCCGCATCCGTTGACGAGCGTAGAATTTTTAGATGTTTTTTCGTAACAACATGGTCAAAAGAGTCAGGATCTCGATCGTATCCAGCAACAACAAGACCAGGGCGAGGAAAACGAGCATAAAAATCTGTATGACCATCGGTAATATCATAACCTCTAATACCTGGCAGCCAAATAATTTTACGCAGCCCCAATAAATACTTCAATTCCTCTTCACAGTCAGCTTTACTCCAACCAGGGTTACGATTATTATTAATAATACAACTTTCAGTCACGATCGCCGTACCATTACCATCGACTTCAATACCACCACCCTCAAATACAAGGTCTGTATTAATCAATTGTACTCCAGACTGTTTTGCCACAAACCGAGCTACTTCAGCATCGCGCTCGTGATATTGCTTGTTTCCCCAACCATTAAAATTAAAATCAATGGCTGCTTTTTCACCATCATCATTGAGAACAAAAACACAACCTGTATCCCGCATCCATAAATCATCTATTGGGCAAACAATCAATTCTACATCAGGACCACATTTAGCTACCGCTACGTTATAGTCTTCCTGTCGCACTAACATTTTAACAGGTTCATATTTGACAATAGCTTTAGCAATTCTGGCAAGATTATCTTGTACTCCAGAACTATATTTGCGACCCCAAATATCTGCACTGGCACTAAACGCCATCCAAGTACATAAATGGGGTTCGGCTTCATCGGGCATAAAAAAGGAAGAATTTGATGGCATAGAAGATGATATGTTATTTGATAATTGAGGATTAGTTGTGGAAAAGGTGGCTAAACTTTTTCCTGAGAAAATTAAACCTGATGTTGTTGCCATTAATTGCAGAAACGAGCGTCTCTTCATAGGTAGGTTTTCAACTGAAATTATTTACAGTAGATTCCAAGTATGTGAGGTACAAATATTACACCAAAAAATGATAACTCTAGACGTTGCATGCAACGTCCCTACTTTATGGTCTCAATATCCTGATTTTCTTGATTACGAGGAAGGTGCAAAGTAATTTCATTACGATAACGAAAATGAAGAGAGTTTCCGATCCAAACTAAAGGGGGTAAAGGAACATCTGTATTTTTCTGACTATCAGTCATATTATCTGATAATGCTATTTTCACATATTTTTCGCCAAAGTACCGCTAATTCGACTCCAACTGTGCATTCAAAGTTTTCACAATCCGATCGCGTGTTTCCTCTAAATGCGCCCTAGTATAATCATCCATTTTCTTACCCCGTTTTTTAATCATCTTCTGCAAATCTTTATCCAGTTGTCGCAGTTCATACCAAGCCAAACTTCTAGCATCTTCAGGCACAGTACGATTACGCAACACCATTGAAGTTAACAGCTTCAGATGTTCTCGTTGGAGGGAACGACGCATACCAGAAATCTCAACTGCACCCCCAGTTGGTTGCAAAACTTCCCTCCAAATACTATTTTGCAAAGTATCAAAAAGTTCTGGTAATTTCAAAACATTATCTGGCGTTGTTTTCAATTCCAAGTCTCGCAGACGAGTTAGACGAAAATCAGAAAGGAGCAATCGTAAAACTATTCGTTGCCACAATAAAATACGATCTTGAATAGAATAGTCTATAGGAAACAGCCAACCATAACTTCCCCAATGATACCAACGTGACGGTGCCAATTTATTCAGCAAATCAGGTGAAAAATTAAACGCATCCTCAGCAAAAACATATTGATCCAGAATTTCTAATGCTTGGCGTTGTTTATCTATAGGTATTGGTTCAAGAGGCAAACGCCCATTAGAATTTTTCGTACTCTCTCGATTAAACGACTGACCTCCCACATATAAAAGAGCATTCGTGATCTGCTGGAAATAATAAGAGAACACCGTATTAAACATTACCCTAATTTCACTATAACTTTCATCACTTCTAGGAACACGGTATTCTAATTTATCCCAAATCTTCCGAGCATTATCTAGTTGCCACTGAGAATAAATCAATGTATTCTCACTGAGATCAAAGCTATTTGCTGCGGGGTCTAACATTTCCGAGGTATCTTCATCCGGTGCATAAGACAATTCTGGTTGTCCTGCTTGACTAGCAATTTCGTGTAAAAATCCTTTTTCATTAATATAGCTGGTTGTACCACTGGGTTTATAACCATATTCAATCGCCCAGCAATCGTAAGGACCGACTACAATGGGAAAATAGTCTCCTTGTGTTGTTCCCTGGGGCGCAAGATTAACTGGTACATAATCCATTACAGATGAAACCAATCCTTTTGTATGAGTAATGGTGGTATCATTCAACTGTTCTGGGTCTAACATGGTACTACCGTGGAAATTATGTCTGAGACCAAGAGTATGTCCGATTTCGTGAGCAGTGATATGTTTTAAGAACTGATTCACATACTTATCCATTTCTCCACTTTGAGGTCTAATATTCTCTAAAACATCCATCGCTATTGCTCCTACTGCTAACTGTTGGGATGACTCCAAACCAAAGCAAAGGTGTTCAGAGGGGTGGAAGTCTGATCGTGATGAGTTACGAGAATATTGATATTGTGGTTGCAGAGATTTAGGAATAATAGATTCTATATTATTATCATAAGTATCTGTTTCCGCTGCTATTTCTGGATTTCCTAAATAGCGCGAATACATATCTAAAACACAAGGATTGTAAGTTTTTCCATCCTTAGTTTTAAAAGCTTTAGACAGAGAATTATTTTGTAAAATGAGGCTACCTATTGAACCATATTTTATATGCCGAATAATCCCTGCATCTAGAATAATATCTGCATCTAAAATTTGACCAGTTAGTGGGTTAACATGAGAAGGTCCTAAGCCCCCAAAGGAAGACTTAAAAGTTGTAGACCAACGAATCGTATTATAACGTACATCCGCAGGGTCCCAAGCAGCATCATCTGGCATTTGTTTGACTTGAATAGCATCAATAAATCCGGCTTTTTGAAAAGCTTTCTTCCACATTAAAACACCTTCTCTAATCGCATCGCGATATTCATTTGGTACTGTATTTTCTATCCAGAAAGTTATCGGTTCTAAGGGGGGAGATAAAGGTGCGCTAGGAATTTGTTTTTCTAAATGCCATCTCTGAATATAACGGACAAAGGGTTCACGACGATTATTATCAGAAATATCTTGATAAGCACTAATAAAATAACCTACTCTTTCGTCTGCTATTCTTGGCTGATAACCATTATTTATTGGTATTTCTGAGAAACTATAGTGAACTTTGAGATTAAAAGCCCGACTGTCGGGCACAGATTGTAAATATGCTGCATTATCTTTGTTTAAGATGCTATAAAGTGATTCAATTTCTATATTTAAAGGAAATACTTTAGCATCACTAATATAAGAATTTTGATAGTTTATTGAGTAGTCATAGGGCAACATTTCTGCTAAAGATGGTAAGTTCAATTCCCCCATTACTATATTTCCTAAATCAATCAGTAATGTCTGACTTTGAGGATTAATTGCTTCTATTGGTAGGGAATATAAAACTGAGTCACTGAAAGAACGTTCAACTGCTCGAAATTGAGGATCAGTTTCATCAGTACGGAAGTTAATATTTGGCAGTACAAATTGAATATTATTTTGATTTTGGCGCAACTGAAAGATAAAATCTTTTATTGGTAAACCACTAATTAAACCTGCTTCACCGATACCTGATTCTAGAGTGATAAAACATAGGAAATTTTGATTAAGTTGTTCTTGTTGAATTTCCATGAATGTTTGGCCTGTTTCTTGGTCTCGATAAAGGGTAAACATTCCTTCTAGTTTTTCATACCCATTAACTAATTCTTGAAAAGAATAATCTTGTTCATTACTACTAATTTGTTGTTCCAGATAAAATATTGGCGTTTGAGCCTGTGTTGTGGGAATTATAAATATAACTAGCAAAAAGGATAGACAAAATGTAAGTAATATTATTACCTTATTACTTACATTTTGTTTAATAATTTTGCTACAATAATTTTTAAGATTTTTATTAATTATCCACATGATTTTATGAATTCACCATATTTGGGCTAAAATTAGCTCTTTTTATATGATAATCTGAAAATTTATTGACTGCAAATTTTCCTAATACCAAGGGTGATAAATATTAGACATATCCGCAAAAGAGGGAGTAGGGAGTAGGGAGAAATAATTGATTTAGTTTTTTATGATTGGAGATGTCTATTTGCTAGAAATAAATTTATAGGTATTATATATAGCGGTTTTCACCCTAGTGAGGTACAGCAATGATTCCCCGCGCATCCCCCTTATCCAGGGGGACTTCTCGTTCCCCCCTGTTTTATCCCCCTCCCGTCCCCCTTTGTAAGGGGGAAGCCAGAGGATGCTTCGCTTTTGGTTGGATGGGGGGTTAGGGGCGATCTACAGCAGTGTACCTCACGCTTATTGGGAAATGCT